>ERZ773214.18-NODE-18-length-124672-cov-10.627667_pt1 | contig 124672 bp, 123 predicted proteins | sample MGYA00511238_ERZ773214 | MGnify/ENA primary metagenome ERZ773214 (study PRJEB29015, sample SAMEA2738157) | human oral metagenome | biome: human oral; feature: human-associated habitat; material: saliva | place: China | collected 2259 ... | reverse complement strand
AAAAACCAGTAGAAACGCCTACTAAACCTGTTGAAACTGAAAAACCAGTAGAAACACCTACTAAACCTGTTGAAACTGAGAAACCAGTTGAGAAACCAGTAGAAACACCTACTAAACCTGTTGAAACTGAAAAACCAGTTGATACTAAACCAGCAGAAACACCTACTAAACCTGTTGAAACTGAAAAACCAGTTGAGAAACCAGTAGAAACACCTACTAAACCTGTTAAAACTGAAAAACCAGTTGAGAACCCAGTAGAAACTGAAAAGGTTACACGTGACAACGGCAACATCCAATATGTGGGTAACGCACAACAAAAATCTAGCAAAGAACTCCCTAAGACTGGTATGGGCTCTGGATTTGGTCTTATTGGGTTATTGACTAGTGCACTTGGAACAATTGGTCTCAAAAAACGCAAAAAATAAATAATTTCGGATTGGTTTTGGCCAGTCCTTTTTTAATCCCTACCAACTATCCCAAAATGTCGGTCTTTATGATATAATAGAACTATAAAAGAGCACGAGCTCTAATGAAATAGAAAGGAAAATCGAACGCATGATTAATGATTCTATAAAGGACATGATGCGCCGAGATAATCATTTTCGTGAGAAGATGAGAAATTTGGGATACAATGACCAACCAGTTGTGGCAGTTGCTGACTGGGAAAAAGAAGTTTTATACACCAGCCAAACTAGCTATCCATTTGCACAACTCGATGTCGACTATTTAACCTTACTGCGTCAAACACGATTAAAAGAAAACAGACGCACACTATTAACGGAAAATGCTGTGTCAGCATCTAAAGAATTGGTCGAAAATACACCTGATATCCCAGCTAAACCACTACAAGGGGTGACATCTCGTGAAATTTTCCAAAACATTTTTATGTATGAAATGCTTCTTATGAACATGATTGAAGATGAATTGGAACTGACCGAAGATGAGAAACTTGAACTCGTCGAAGAAAATGGTTTAACCCATGGTGTAGATTTTGTCGCTCATAGCTTAATTCCGAAATATCAGCGTCAGAGAGGTTTCTGATGAAACTTGAACAATTGTCCATGCAATATTTTGGAACACAGGATTATGAAACAGCACTTGCTGCACTAGCTCCGTCATCTGTACCTGTTAGACAGTTTTTGACAGCCGTGCATAAACACAATCTCAGTCTTAGAAAGGTAACCAATGGCTAAGAAAAATCCATATCTAAGTAAACTAAAAATGATTTTGCCGGAACCAGCAATGGTTGACCGTGCAAGTCAATTGTCAGAGCTAGAAGCTCAAGAACTTTTATCTTATATTAACCGACCTGGTATGTCACTTTATGTGGACCGTACTGTCGTACCACACGCATTGACAATTTCAACATCGTTTGGTGCTATTCATTTAGACCATACGTTGCAAAATGTCGACAAGGTATACGTCGGTCGTAACGCATTTGAACCGATTTCAAATGATATTTCTATCATGTCAACACTTCTTGATGGTAATCCAATTGATGCCTTCAAACCTCGTAATTTTAAAGTTCGAGCCCGTAACAAACGTGGTCGCCGAGTGGCTCGAGGAATCGAACAGGATAGACCATTTGAGGAAATGCAAGAGCAAACAGCTCGCGATTTATCTGGTGCTGGGTTGACTTATAACTCACTCTTTCTCGAGTTGGCTGACGTATTTGCCGATACAAAGGTTGATATTTCCGACATTGCTCGTGAATTAACAGCTAATAGTGTCGATGAAAAAGATATTCCGCATTTCTTGGCTTACGAGTCAGCATATAAACGTGAAATTATTTCAAATTTGTACGGTCTCAATTATGGTGAGGGTGTTGTTGATTACGATTTCAAACCAGTTGTCGCAGACCCAGATACCTTTATTGGTAAACTTATGCGTCGACTCGAAGTGGATACGGCAGAGTATGATGAAGAAAACGGCGTTTTGAAGATTGATGACCGACTTATCACAAACCTACCTAAGGTGGATGAGAAAGGCGTCTTCTCAAATGGTAACGTTCGTTATATCCCATACCACATCGGTTACTTTGTAGATGCTGGACCTGAAATGTCACGTGTAGACCGCCTGCGTCATATTGACCCGGTTGAACGTGCTATCTCAGCTGTCGAATTGCAATACAAATTGACACGTGGGGATATCAAATTCAAAACAATTTTGGATGTGACACGTAACCTCCCAGACTTTGATAATCACCCATACGGAGAAGAAATTCTCGAGACACTTAAACGTAAAGTTGTACTTGATAAGTCTTATACTCGCACAAATTCACTTGTAGCAGAATATCAAAATCGCGCAGATGAATTAGGCGCCGTAGCACTGACAATGCTCGATGAAGATGCCAAAGGGCTTATTGACCCACTTGGTACATCAAACGGTGCCAACATGGGTATCATCTTCTATTTGACAGAGGATGCTGAATTTAACCCAGATGGAACGTTTGTAGCTGGTAATTCCGAATACTCACCTGTAGGACGTGTCATGAAGCAATTCGAAATTGATAAGGATAACTTCAACCGTCACCAAATGAGTTTCAACGCGATGTTGACGTCATCAGGTGTACAAAAACTCAAAGTTGCTTATGCAGAGTTTGCCCTTTGGAACTCAGAAGACGCGGTTGTGTTGACTGAAAAAGGTGCACAATCTCTAGCTGTAAAGGCTAATGCGCATGACCTCAAAGGTATGATTGTCATTGATGATGCATTTGTCGTAAGTGAAGAAGGTGAATTCCAACCACAATTTATCGTTCGTGAAGATGGTGTTTATCGCGCATCACAAACAGGTGACAAGGTTACCGATATGCACGGTAACAAGTCTGTCTCATCTCTTGTCATCGACCCAAATATGGATGCTGAAACCGCAAAAGATGAGCGACTTCAATATGCTGTTGAATTCGCAAGACTTAACCCTGATGTGGACATGGTCGTATCACCCGTTTCCCTCGCATCGCGTTTGAACATGGGTGTGGCCCACGAAGGTTTAGTTGGTGAAAAGAGTGATTTGCACTTACCAGACGGTACAGTTGTTAAAGACGGTATTGTCGAAATCGCCTACATGACACTCCCTCAGACGGCTGAGCACAAGTCAAAAGACTATGGTGTTGAAGGTAACGGTCGTAAATATTCAACGCTGTTTAGATACGCGTTATCATCTAAGGTTGGTGATGACCTTTATCGTAAAGGTATCGTTCGTGAAGAAGTTCGTAACGAACATATTGACGAAGTAGCGACCGCGTTTGATAGACTCGGAATTAGTTTCAAGAACGAGAAGGAACTCCTAAAAGATGACAACATCGAAGGATTTGTTCCGACTCGCGAAACTGTTTCTGCAAGTGGTTTATTCTTCAAATCACCGTCAGTTATTCACCGAGAATTGACTAGCAAATTGGTTAACAATGCTATTAATATTGATTTGGGTAGTCGTGAACTGATTAGTCCGATGACGGGTCAACCAATTAAAGATGCAGAAGGTAAAAATGTATTACCAATTCGTGTTGAAGATGGTAAAATCATCCCATATCGCTACACAAATGTGTTCAAACAATTGGCGATTGGTAATGTTCCAGGACTTCAAGAAGCATACAACCATGCTGTTGCGATTGACTATAACCATTTGACAGATAAGAACAACATCATTAAAAACATTGACACTATGACAGTGTTTGACGGTTCAAAAACTGAAATGATGTCACCAGACCCTCGATTGAAATTGGGGCAAGTAGCAACGTCTGTCGATGATACTCGTGTAATCGTTCACCGTGACCCATGTATCCAATCAGGTAACGTTATTTCGATGGAAAATGTTGGTGGTAACAAACCAAACATGACCCATATCAACCCGCTTATTGTTGGTCAGATGAACGGGGACTTCGATAGTGATACAGTTGGTGTCAACGCATTTAAGAACTTGACCTTGTCCGAAGAGGATAAAAACAAATTCTTTGAAAAATCAAATGTGTATGAACAATTGAATCGTTACGGTGAAGTTTTCCTAGGTACTGGCGAATCTCACTTTATGGCAGCTGCACGTGCTAATGACTTAGATACGTCAAATGTAACATTTGAAGATGGTAAGAGCAATCGCGAACTCGCAACAATTGTTGAAGATTTGAATGCCAAAATCATTGACTCACCAAAATCATATGGTGCCTATGCGCTTTCGTTCGAAAACGAACATACGCTCAAGGACAGTCTTGGTCGACTAGCTGATGATGGAATTAAGGGTAATCGTGCCGATATTGAACGTCACTTTGAACAAGGTTATAGTATTGATGAAGACCGCGCGGTTATGAAGGCGCTCATTGCCAAATCCGAATGGACTGGTCTTGCTGGTTCAACAACTAACAAATTGATTGCTGGTTTCGGTGACAAAGACTTTGACCAAGAATTGACGCGCGTGGCCCTAGATGTAACTTACGCCATGACACAATCTGTACTTCAAATGAAGAAAAATGCAGATAAGCTTCCGGAAATCGATAAAAAGATTACACGTATGAAGACGGTCATGAACGGTAAGTTTACAGTGGAAGAATCACGTAGAGAATTACTCGACATCACTAATGGTCTAGCACCAGCTGATGCTATCAATAAATTTGTAGATGTGGTCGCTGACCGTCAACAAAAATTGAGAGACCAAGGTCTTTACACAAATGATTCATTTGGTACTGGCGTCCTTCATTCGACTGGAGCTTCCAATGCAGCGTTTGCATTCATGAGTGAAACGACCTTCACTAAACACATTGCAAAACAAATTTTCAATGATGGTGTTGACGGTCCTGAATATGAGGACACCTTGTCAGAAGAAGAGCTTGCACAAATCATGGCAGCATTTGAACAGACTGTTGGTGAATCACTAGAAGGTGGTGTACATGGACTATAAAGCAATTGGAAAAGCCCTTCAAATTGAAGGTGAAATCTGCCATAACCAATTGGATGGGGGATATCTCAGCCGCGAGGCTGGGATTGCCCGATTCAATGAAGAAGCAGTGGCGAATGGATTAAAAGAACTACGAGACCCCAAAGGATATATGGCACTTGATGATAATGTTTATCAAGCTATCAAGGACACCTATGAAGATGTCTATAACCAAAAGGCTCAAGATGTCGAAGACGGGTTCTCAATCCTACAAAGTACCTATGCACTAGATGCTGTACTTGACAAACTAGATTCTGTAGTGCGTAAGGATAGTAAGCGGTTTACGCCGGATGGGATGGTTTATGGTGATTTGCGATTTGTTCGCAATACTCCAGAAATCCAACAGCATATCGATGATATGGTTAACCGTCGTGTCGAAATGACCATGAAATATGCAATCTCTCGTTCGGTAGATGATGATAACTTCCGTCAGACGTTCGAACAGTATGTCGCGGCTGGTGAAGCATTGAAAAATACCATCCAACCGCAAGAATCGGAACAATCGTTGACACTTTAGAAAGGTAATATAGTATGGACAAAGAAAAAGAAGAATTCCTCCACGTTGTGTTGGGGCGAGATTCTGATTTTAGGTATGGATATGACGATGTGAAGGAAATTTTTGTATCTCCTGATAGATTCGAAGGTGCGCATGGTAAATTCGTATTAACGGGTGACATTAAAGCCTTTATCGCCCAGGATAATGAATTAGTATTTCCGGACGAGGATAATACAAAATTTGAATTGTATGATGTTGAAGATAACATCTATAATGTTCGCTCGACGTTACCTCTCGGAGTTGCTGATGAACAAGGTCTGGTTGATTATCTAAAAGAGACATACACTGATGAAAATTCAGTGCACAAAGTTCATCAACGTGATATGGCCTATGATTATTTCAAATCCAGTGCGGTATCGCCAACAGACTTCTATCACAAATATCCTAACTATACAGAGGCGTCACCACTATCCGAATTGGACTTGGTATTTGAAATCAAAGAATTGGCGCGTCTACAACGCTCAAAAGATGAGCTTAAATATTTGGATGAACAAATTGATAGGGCGATTGACAGAAACAACCAGAATACAGACCGTGATGTGGCACGACTAGAAGTTAACAAAATGGACGTAGAAGCTGATAGACGTAATATTGTCATGCGATATCAACTGGATGAAGTCAATAAAATGTTGGGTAGCGATTATCAGATTTCCGAATTATGGGGCGCTAGTCATGAAATGATTGAAAAGCTGGAAGAAGAAGCCTATGAGGTTCCAAATATTCCAGGTGTGTCGCAAGATGCCTTTGAGCAAGCAAAATCAGACTTTGGATGTGAAATCACGGCTGATAATGTAGATGAATTCATGAAGGAATTGGATTTATTAGCAGACCCTGGTCTATGCCGATAAAAAACAGTAAAAAAACTGGTGGTCAAATCTGACGATTCAATCACCGGATAGGAGAGGATTGGGCCTAGTAGAAACTAGTCCCATCAATAATGACATGCGTGTACGCATATCTTTTCAATGAAAAAGAAAAAAGACCGCCGTTTCACAACGGTGGTTTTTCACTAAATCAGCTGTCACCACTACCTTTGGAACTGTATAAAGAGAATAAATCGGTCTATTTATGCAGTTGGTGATACAATATCCATTGTCTCTCAGAAGTTACTAGGTACAAAGCTGTACCCACATTGCTTGTTTGAGCAGAGAATAAATACCTCACACCTTAGTGTACAATCAGAGTGATATCCGAATTAACGCACACCTAACGAGGTCTCCAAATGAACCCCAATAAACAGCCGTTCCATGTCTAGATAGCGGCTAAAACCCATCAACCTTATTCAAATTGATGGGTCACTACTTTGCCCGTTCACGTCTTACTAGGAGGTATAACGTGTGTTCGCCACTAGATAGTGGCTAAAAGGTGGGACTCGGAGGATTCGAACCCCATCTTCTATCGTTTTACTGATAGCTCTTCCAAAGAGAAATCTGTCCCAAAAAAAGAACGCCGCGGTGAGATAAGCTAAAAAAACCGCGACATTGAAAGGAGGCTACATCTCCCTAAACGAGAAAGATAAAGGGAGAGCCTTAAGGGAACATCGGGTTTCGAACTAATAACCCGATGGTATCACCGATAGAAACTAGTATAATCCGGAAAAAGTCTAAAACCGGACTCCACCGATGAAGGTGACAGTTTAACGACGTGACGGTCGAGATTAATACAGGTTCGGAGAGAACCTTTAAAACCATGTCAAATGGACAGGTATCAAAACAGAGCTGAACAAAGCAACGCTTTATTTGAGCCTTTGGAACCATGTCAAATCTATTGACAAGGTCGATGATACAATACCTATTGTCGCTCGGAAGTTACTAAAGACAGAATGTCCTTACATTGCTTGCCCGAGTCAAGAATAGATACCTCACACCTTAGTGTGCAATCGGAGTAATCTCTGAATTAACGCACACCTAACGAGGTCTCCAAATGAACCCCCAAAATCGGGATTGCTGGACTCGAACCAACGACCCCCTGGTCCCAAACCAGGTGCTCTACCAAGCTGAGCTAAATCCCGAATATGAAAAATTGGGGTCGGACTTAATTTTTACCGACATCCTCATTTAAACAACCGTTATTCTTGGGATTGGATTTAGATTCAAATTTCCAAATCGTTCCCCGACCCTTTGGAACTGCATGAAATAATCAGGTACTAATTTACCCATTCACACGGTCGATGATACAATACCCATTGTCGCTCGGAAGTTACCAAAGATATAAATGTCTTCACATTGCTTTCCCGAGTCAAGAACAGATATCTCACACCTTAGTGCACAATCAGAGCAACCTCTGAATTAACGTACACCTAACGAAGTCTCCAAATGAACTCCGAGATGATAAATTTCAATTTTGAAATTTCTTAAAACTATCAAATAATTGATAATCTTGAGAAATCTCAAAGGTTGGCTGAGATTACACCAACAGCAGAAGACCTTTTGTACACTTATAGGTTATGCACGTATCCACGGATGTTCCCATCCGTAATCTTCAATGCCCGGTCGATTTGGTCGACCAATCCTAACGAACACTCGTACTACGCCATTTTTCATTTAATCTAGAAGCCGCTAAACCTCTAAACTGCGTTACATTCATGACGTCATTTACAACCTTGCGAGCTATAAATGTGTGGGTCGAACCCACAAAAGGACACTTTCCTTGTGTTCGGGCGATGACTTTCGCTTGTAATTAGATATCAACTAAAAATATGTCATTAATATATCAAAGGTGATTGTCATCAATTGTGGTACGGTAGACAGGCATCGCCAGATGTTTCGACAACTTTTGATTGCCAAAATGCATCCCGCCTACGATTATGGTTCACTTGCGGTGAAACGCACTGAAAATTCTTGATGAGGGACAGCTCCCTCTTTGGAAATTCTCTGCCTGACGCCCTTGTTGCAGCTCGGACTATTCAGACTTGCCTAGACTCACTTCCTCGTCTCACACGGGTTACTGTCGCAACCGCCCCTCAGCATTTGCCATTGGGTTGTAGTGCTCTGACTTCAAAAGCTGGTGCAGATTCTACACCACTCATCATGCATTGCTTAGATTGACCTTTTTACCGGCGACACCTTCGTATCTCAAGTGCCTTTTCCTTGTCACCAAGGGTTATCTGAGCTAAGCCTCTAAAAGTCAAAACGTTATGAATGTAACAGTCTGCTACTTCGTAGCAAATTGACACGTTTTGATTTTTCATAAGTGAAATGGGGATTCGGGGTGGCGTTTCGGCACCCCGTTTTGTGAGCATTTGGCGTAGGCCAAATGCGAAAAAAAGTTTATGTTAAATTTTCGGATGGAAATCCGGAGCAGTTTTATGACCTGCTCAATTCCCATCACAATCCAATTGGGCATGTATGATGCAATACAGACGCACAATGAGGCAGCCGCCATAGGCACAACCATAACCCGGAAATACAGGGGTGTGGCGTTCTTAAGGAGTGTAAAAAATGATTTACTGTTCTCGCACTTTTGCGATATCTTATTGAAATATTCAATGTCGAATAATTTCATGAAATAGACAAATGCCATCATTAGTAATACCTACGCTCCTTTGCTATCGATTTGAATGACGTTATCGAAAATTGTACGAAACCAATTAAGGTCAGAATAATAGCCATGCCACATTCAATCATTATGACGAGTATGAAACTAGCAATTGATATTCCAGGATTGTATGTTGCGGGTTGGTCAATGTATGGTTTGACCAATAAAAGGGTGACAGACCCGATACCCCATGGGATGATGACATAGAGGAGTAATAAGGATATCCAATAGATAAATCGTTTAATAGTGCTGGGTGAATGGATGCATTTATAACGAATGAACGTGACAACGTTAGATTCGAATACAAACCACAAATATAAAATTGAAATCATATGCAAACCTCACTAATCACCAAATATAGTATCTGCAGAATTTGCTTTTCGCGAAACTGTAATACGAATCTCACCATCAAATTCTGAAGGTTGTGATTTCCCATTCATACCAAACAATTGGTAATGAAATGTTGGGGTTGGTCGGTATTCAATTTTGGTAATCGCTGATGTTTCATCTATATCACCATCAATACGACTCACAATAACCTTGCGTCGCGATTCATCGTCACCATTTTTGATAACGACCGTTGCAAATTTATCCGTGCCATAGTTTAAATCGGCTTCACCATATGTCCCTAATATATCACCGGCTGTGACTTTGTGATTTTCACCATAATCGATTACAACAGATGCATTTACATCATTTGTGTAAATTTGTGTCCATGGTGATTCGGATTCTGGTATTGATTTAAATAATATAGCGGTGGTTAGTAACGTGATAAATGTAAAGACAAATGCAGCACCAAATATTGCTGCCATTACAAGGTTTGATGGATAACTTATGCCGATAAGAAACCCTAGAGCAAGTACGACAAGTAATATAACAATGATGGGTGCGAAATGCATATCAGTAATGAACCATTCAATCATATGTATACTCCCCTCTTTCTAAATATTAATTATTTCGGTTGTCACGTTTGAATAATGATAGTACATCAATGTTCGAAACGCTCATAAAGAATATAAACAGATGACAAATACCAGCAACAAAACTCATGTTGTAATCCCAATTTAGTATTGTTGTGAAACCTTCGTCAAAATTCATAAATTTAGATACAACAGACATAATCAACACGTAAATAAAGGGTATCACTGATGTGATACCCAAATATAATTCAGAATTGATAATGTATGGTTTGAAACCTGTTGCATCAGAAGCTTCTTCCAGCCAATGGAGAACCCGTTTTCTGATTGGTCTAATACCGAACAAAAGTAGTTGATAGATTACTATAACCATATAAAATCAACCTTTCGTTTAAAAGTCCCAGTCATCGTCTGTCATTTCCTCAACGTTTGTTGGGACCACATAAGAGTCACCTTTGACGGAGAAGAAATCATGATTCTTGCTAGCTGTATTAAGCGCGTTTTCGATAATTGGATTGATAGGGTCGTGCTCGAAATAAGCCGGTCGACCCAAATTTTGAAGGGCACGGTTACCATTGTATTTGACATAGTTTATGACTTCATCAGCGAGTCCAATTTGGTCATATAAGCTATGCGTATATGCGATTTCGTTGTCCAGCAATTCTAATAACAACTCTTCCACTTCAGAATCGACACGCGCTTGCTCATCTGGTGTTAATTCTTTATAGATTTCTTGAGCAGAGTAACCCACACACGACCCATGGATGGTTTCATCTAACATAATCTTACGAATGATTTCACCTGATGTTGTCATTTTACCTTGACCGGCTAAATATAGCGGGTAGAAGAATCCAGAATAGAAGAGATAGGATTCAAGGAATACCGATGCCACATGAGCCATATAAAGGTCAACCTTTGTTGGTGTCAAGGTGACTAGTTTGTTGTAATATCCTAAAATCTTATCAGACTTGTAGGTGAGGTGGGGATTACTAGGGACCCACTCATCCAAAAGATAATCTGTGTCGCGTGAGTCTAGAAGTGATGTAAAAATAGTCGAATATGATTTTGCATGCACTTGTTCAATAAAACTCATATAAGCGTATACTGCTTGAAGGCGCATGTCTTCGACATGCATCCCGAGCACATTCATACCAACATTTCCTTGTTGGGTGTCAAGCCCGGTAAGGCCAGCGAGAACCTTTTTATAGGTGTCTCGCTCAGCCTCTGATAGAGCGTTCCAATCGCTGATGTCTTTAGACACTTTGAATTCTGTATCGAGCCAAAATTGTTGAATATTTTGATTCCAATACATGAAAATCAAATCGTCTTGTTTATTCCAGTTAACGGCTTTCATTGAGAAGTTCCTTTCTAAATGCTACATGAAGTACATTCTTCAACTGATAGCAGTTTGTTTCGTGTATAATAGAGTGATTTTAGACCCTTGTGATGTGCGTAGGCGTAAAGTCGCGCCAATTCACGTGTTGATGTTGTTGAGTTGACATAGAGAATTGTTGAAATCCCTTGGTCGACGTGACCTTGAATAACAGAAATAAGGTCAATCAATTTCATCTGGTCAATGGTATAGGCTGATTGATAAACAGCAGCTGTTGCTTCATCTAGGAATGGCATTGGGTAATAAGTTTCCATGTCACCATAAGCTCGTCGTTCAATCAAATCAACAATTGGCATAACGCTTGATGTTGCATTTTGCACATATGAAATAGATTGCGTTGGCGCAATTGCAAGACGATATGCATGGTATAGTCCATGTTTCTTAACTCGTTTTGCGAGAGTTGCCCAATTTTCCTTAGTTGGCAGGTCAATACCTTCAAATAATTGTGCAATAATTGGTGATTTTGGTAGATAATCGTTTTCGAGATATTTCGCAAAATAATTACCGTTTGCATATTCAGATTTGTCAAAATCCTTAAAGGTTGTTTTGGTCTTACGAGCGATATGCATACTAGCCAAAATTGAATAATAGTTCATAGCGGCGAAAAATACGTCAGCAAACTCCTTGGCCTCATCAGAATCATAAGGAATGAGGTTTTTGGCAAGATACCCGTGCAAGTTCATAACACCAAGACCTACGGAATGTAGTTCATCATTGGCCTTAATAACACCCGGTGCATTATCTACATGGCTCATGTTGGATACAGATGTCAACGCCTTCATGGCTGCGAATACGGCCTCATATAAGTTTTTATGCTCCATGACGTTTGCAATGTTTAGACTACCTAGGTTACATGAAATATCGCGTTTGATATCCCACTCTTCACCATAGTTTCCAATTTCCGATACTTCTTGGAGCTGCATGATTTCCACACATTGACCAGTCAAGATACCATTAAACATACCCATATGTCGTTTTGATTCATTAAAACAGTATGTATTGTGCTTACCTGGTAATGGGTCAATGCTCGTAACTGTAGTAAAATGAGTCGCTTGGCGATTGGTAGTTTTAATTTCAGAAGGCAATTGAATTCTTAAAAGCTCTAATCCCAATCCGATTAGTTTTTCAATTTCCTTGTGCGAAATTAATAATCGATATGTCGCTTGGCAATCATATTCTGAGTATTCATCATTGACATGAGTCGGCAACTGTTGTTTTCCTTCTGCACGTCCATTAGAAATTCGTGAATGAATTCCTAATTCTTGTAAGAATAATAACAAGTCTTGAAGGAATTTTTTATTCACTGACGTCAACTGTAATGATAAGCAACCGTCATTATTAGTTAACGCACCGTCAGCATCCAATAGTCCAGATAACCAGTTCAATTTATAATTGATAGATTTGTTATATGGCAATGTGAATTTTGGTAACAAGGTACCCTTTTTGATGTTATAGGTGATTCGCATATCCTGAGACTGCTTACTAGTGTATGGTAATTTATCCATTACAGGTTCCAAATTACGTTTTTCACCATATAGATAAATTCTATCATATTCTTCTCCACGGCTTGGTTTTACATTTGTACCATCACCAGTGAAGAATCCAGAATGATATGCGTATTCATAATCAAATTCGCTTGTTGTTCGCTCTGCGTCCGGTAATTCAAATTTAATTAATTTATCACCTGGTTTCATTTCAGATGCTCGAACTTCTTCGGGTTCTGTACCATATCCATTTTGTACATAAAATTTATGATATGGTGTACAATCCAAATGCATACCATTTGACAACGTGACGCGTACTAATTCCTGACCTTCACCAGTTTGTCGAATTGGAGACAACGACCATTCTTGTCCATTCCATACGTGCAAATCTTGACCAGATACTGTTTCAATATCGACATATCCATATTCTTTGGTGAGAATTTTAGTATCACCTGATACACACAAGTTACTCTGATGAATATCACCGATTTCTTTTAACGCGTGAACCTTGTTTGCATTATCCTTGAACATAAGATATGGGTAACCTGACTGCAATTGCATTTTAGCTACTTGGTTGAGAATATCACGAGCGGAACCTTCGCGTTTCTTGATATTTGGGTTAGCGACTAAGACATCATACATTTCACTCATATTCATGTCATCTAAGTGAATTCCATAAGTCTTATATACATTATGCGGGTAAAACATATAGAACGGTTGATTTTTCTTAGCGAGTTCCATAAATTTATCAGGCACGATGAGACCTGTTGAAATGGTTGCCAAGCGTAAACCTTCATCGGCGTTAACTTTCTTGGTGTCTAAGAATTCAGGTAAATCAGCATGGAAGATGTTCAAATAAACAGCTCCAGCCCCTGGTCGTTGACCTAGTTGGTCTGCGTATTGGAAACTCATTTCAAGAGATTTTGCTACAGGAATGACACCTTTCGCACAATTTTCAACCTCTTTGATGGATTCACCACGTGCACGTAAACGAGAGAGATTTAGCGCCACACCACCACCATATTTAGACAGTGTTCTCGCCACACCTTCATTGTAGTTGATGGAATTCAAAGAGTCATCAAGTGAGAGCAAATAACAAGATACCAATTCGCCACGACGTGAACGACCTGCGTTTAACATTGTAGGTGTCGCTGGTTGATATACCTGAGTCATAAGGGTATCGAGTAATTCGAGTGCGAAATAATTGTCACCTTGTGCTAGATAAAGAGCGACAATGACCATATGCTGTTCATAATTTTCCAGATAGGTCTTCTTGTCGTTGGTCTTCAAAGCGTAACTTTGATAAAATTTGGTAGCTGCCATGTAAGACGCGAACTTGAAATCATAAGTATAGGCCTTGGCGGAGATATCCTTCAAGAAATGCTCGTCATAGAGGGAGAAGCAGTCGAAATAAAAATCATTTTCGACTAACCATGACAAGCGGTCCAATTCTGTTGGGAATTCCTTTGTGTGTTCTTGGACTTCTTCCAGATAAACTTTTAGAGCCTCTTGGTCTTTTTCAAGGTCATAAAACCCGTCTTTTTGACGAGTGATAGCATTATTTAATTCAATATGATTCATTCATATGTCCTTTCCTACATTAATTCTGCAATTTTCTGTTTGACATTTTCGACGTCGTCAGTTGTCCCTGCTAGTTCAATTTTATAACTAGGGATTTCCAATTTACCGGTCACTGTATCAGCTCCGATGGCAAAGTTTGGCCCCCAATTACGATTACCAGACGATACAACTAATTTGATGTTCTTGTGATATTGTTTCAAAAACCGAATAACAGGCGATGGTACCTTGCCAAATCCAACCGTCGGAAAGACAAGGACAATTTGCTCATCACTTGAAAGTCCAACACTCGCGTCCTTCATGGGTTGTGTTTCAAACCCAAGTTTCTCAGCAAATCGTTTGCAGTTTCCTGTCAAACTAAAATATACAATTTTCATAATTTTTCCTTTCAATCGGATAAAAAACCTAGGCATATGACCTAGGTTAGTTATTTGGGTAGATATATGACACACTACCGATACTGTTATGTGGATTAAACCATCCACGATAATTACCTATTCCGCGAGGGTCTGTAGCATAAGCTGAACCACCATAGTTTGATTCTAATACCTGAATCATACCATCTTCACGAACATCTGTTACATAAGCTACGTGACCATATCCTCCGTCATTCCATACAACGACAGAACCCGCAACTGGTGTAGAACCGGTTCTGAATCCAGCAGATGCTGCTGAAGCGGTCCATTGAGCCGCATTACCCCAATAATTACCAACCCAAGGCGCTAACACTTTAACGCCCCATGTACATTGTCCCCATGGGTATGAGTTACTAGATGGTGTATAGTTAGGCGTGTAATGACTAGCCACTGGTTTTCCAGTTTCAATGGATTCTTTACGGGCTTTTTCTGCTGCAGCTTTGGACTCAGCGGCTTTACGCTCTTCCTCGGCCTTGCGCTCGACTTCGGCAATACGGTCTTTTTCTTTTTGTAGGTCTTTTTCAGCCTTCTCTAGTCGTTGTTCGCAAGCGTGCAATTGACTCTGAATGGTTAGTGTCTGAGCTTTTGCTGATGATTTTTCAGAACTGTTCGCTAAGCGAATTTTAATACTAGATTGATTACTTTTGAGGGTTGCAACTTCTTCTTCTAGGGTTTGAAGTGTGCTCTTTTCGTCATCAGCGTGTGCTGTTGGTGTGTGTATGGTAAATTGCGCTGCAGCACCTAGGATGACGGCTCCTGCTAATAGTTTATTGATTTTCAAATTTATCGTTCCTTTCTATTGATATCTATATTATATCACGATTCGATATCAAAATCCAGGTTTAAAATATGACAATTGTGTAACAAACTATTAGCCCTTTGAAACATCAACATTTGTTGATGGATGATACAATAACCATTGTCGCTCAGAAGTTACTAAGAACAACGAAGTCATTCCTACATTGCTTGCCTGAGTCAAGAATAGATACCTCGCATCTTAGCGTACAATCAGAGTAACCCCCGAATTAACGTACACCTAATGAGGGTTTCAAATGACCCCCAGAGTAGTTTTATGACCCACTCAGGTCAATCGGTCATGATGTCAATCACCAATCAAATGACCCATGCCGAGTACAGGGTTCGAACCTGCGACCTGCGCGTTACGAGTGCGCTGCTCTACCAACTGAGCTAACTCGGCAATCACCACCCAAGGGTGGCAATTATTAGTCAATACGTACTACTTGTATATGGAATGGGTTTTCTGAATCATCGTTGTAGATATTCATGATTTCACGGTCTCGTAATCGATAAAGCGTCATAAAAACATCGCCGTCTGATTCTTCAATTGTAAGCATCGGACGATTGAAATCTGTACTCGCCAATCGTTTTCGCAAATCTGATAATTGACCGCAACCATTAATATCCTCAGCTGATAATAGAGCCTGTTCCACACCTTTTACAAATGACGGTGTTTTGATTGATTCGACTACACCATCATAGACAGTTGTCAAAATATACATATTATTAACCTTTCAACAATGCGATATTTTGAGGTCTAAAATCTGCCCATGGTTCAATACCATATTTCTCTGCTGGTACAACAACAGGCATAGAAAGAGTCGGTAGGTCACCTTTTAGAAAGTTGATATAGTCATCCATGTGACCGCTTTCTTCGATATTGACTTCGAGATAAGGGATTCCTTTTGTATCCATGATACGTTTTGTTTGTTTACATTTGACACAATTATTCTTAGAATAGACGATTGTGTCATTTGGGTTTGTTTGATGTGTAATTAATGTCATGAAATAACCTTCTAATTATTTTGTTGTAGAAGCCTCAACACCCATGTGTAAAGTGCATTTTTGTCATGTTCATAGCCGTCCAAATATGATGCAAGTTCATATTTTAAGTCTTGAAATTGTAGATTGATACGAACTATTTCTGAGCTATAACCATTTTGTTCTCGGGCTTGTCGTGACAATTGTCGCTTGTCCAAATGAAACATAAAACGGTTGTATCTCTTCTTGGCGGCTTCGAGTCGTTTGTGATATAACTCTTGTTGACATTGTAGGTAGCGAATAGTTTGCTCCCGGTCTTCTGGAAATTCAGCCACGTCAACTAGAATTTCAACTAATTCACGTTGTAAATCAAGGCAGTAGGAATTGACAATATCGGGATAACATTTGTCGTCGTGTAAATAATCGACACATGACCCTTGTTGTTGTCTATCCAATCTGTTCTTGATTGGTATCAGATTCTCCTTGACGTAATCGATAGCGTTCATCCCGGACCCCCTGTTCTTTAATATCCTTCACAAGTTCTGCCAACCCTCTTGGTGTCACACGCTCAATTTTTGAGTATCGACCATCAACCAATGTCGCTAGATAAAATGACGGGATAGATTTGTGGTTACTGCACAATCGAGCATAAAAAGTGCTGGGTGTTAGATTTCTAACCCCAGTAGTTGTATAGTTGGCGAATCCATTTTCGTTACCCAAATCGTTGACAAGCTGGATTACGAATTCCAGCTTGTCAGCGTCGGTTTCCAATTTATGGACATCTTCTTTGTGAATGAGTTTTATGTAGCGAAGGAGTGAAATGTCTGCAACAGATACGTCTCGTGTAAGTACGATGACGCGTTTAGACATTGACTGTCCTCCTTATTACCACATTGTTGCAGCGCTTTCGTCTGCACCTTCATCAGTTGCTCCAGTGTAAACGTTTTGGGCTGGGATGTCATCGTCTTGTCCATAGACTTTGCCATGACCACCTTTGACAAAGATGTCATCTGGTGTTTGTGTACCAGCATCGAGTTTAATACGAAGGTATTCATTTCCTTGGTGTTCAGCAGGTGTGAATGTAACTGTTACAACAGTTCCACCTTTTAGGTAGTAACCTAGGTTACCGTCTGGTGCTGTGTTAAAGTCGAAAATTGAATAACGACCGTCAGCTGTGTCAATATTGGCAAATTTACCAGGCATATTTACAGTGAACTGTACTTTTGCCTCAAGGTTTTGACCAAACATAGAAACAACCAATTTTTTGATTTCAGCAAGTGGTGTTGCGATGGTGAATTGTGTAGATGCCAAGTCAGACCATGTAGCTGTTTCAGAAGCTTTGTATGAGAAATACTTGAATACTAATTTACCAGCGCGTTCTGGTTTCTTAGATTGACTAGTTTTAATGGCAAATAGTTCTTCCGGAATGTTAACCAACTCTGATGGTTGAACAGAAACTACCAATCGACGAGATGGTGAACCATCTAGTTTAGTAGATGGGAAGATAGATACGGGTTGTGTGATTGAAAATGGTGTTGCCATAGTCATGTGCGTGCCAGACTGAGCATTTGGATGCGCCCTCTCTGCCGAGGTGTCTGACGTCCTTTCGTTATATAAATTTGTGTTTTGAGATTTTGGCAGAAAATCGAATGTTGACTCTGTTTTACAAGAGTTCGTCACACTCTCAACCTTTTCTTCGGTAATTATAGTATATCAGAAATATATCACCTTGTCAAGGAAAAACCATAGGTAAATTTAAAAATTTGCCTATGATTCTTGTAATACGTTTCTCCATGCTTGTGCGAATTGCGCAATTAAATCAACGTATTCATTATAGTCTAGTTGGGCCTCAATGGCCTGTAATTCCTCATCTGATTTCTCAAACAATGATGAATTATCAATGAGAACCTTAGCAGTTGGTGAGAGATTTGAAATCTTCTGTTCACCTAGAATTGACACACTTGGTGATGTCCGTTGGCTATTTGGTAGTCCGTAATCGGAGAAGTTTTGATACTCACCTGCTGTAATGGCGTCAGGGAAACGAGATACAACTCCCAGTTTCTTGAGTCGCTGCAACAAATCCGCATTACAAACTGGGTCACCCGGCTCAACACCACGACTCAAAGCGTCATAGTTGTCACTAGGTGCGCGTTTTGCGGTTGCGACACGCGTCAAATATAAACCACTCTTTGTGAGCCAGGTTCTGATTGTACCTGTGTGAACGTTGTCATTTGAGTCAATGAAGATACTACCACTAGTTGAACGCATAACCCATGCTGTCATCTTAATAAAGGTGAAGCGGTCACAACTTTGTCGATATTCAAGAAGTGCCTTCTGAATGAGTGATTTGTCGATTGGTTTATCCACAATACCTTCGTTTTGTAGGTATCGTACGAGCACGGCATCAACAATGGCTGGGTGTGTCAATCGTTTATCCACAACTGGCCCACCACTTGATGTGAGTGACGCACCACGTGCAGAGAGAACTTTTTGGTTCTCACTATCGATTTCGGCGCGGTTATTTGTATCCTTAGAAATAAGGAAACATGGTTCCGGGTCAATCTTAACAAAAAGAGCTTCCAACTCACGGTCAACAATCGCCTTGTTAGTTTCTTCATCAATATCAAATACGTAGATACCATCCGTATTGGATGATGGTACGCGAGCTCCTTCTAGTGCCAAGGCTTGTGCAATAATCCATGTCATTAATTGACCGATAATACGCATAGAGACAGCCTTGTTATTGGCGCGCACTTTAGTGTCAAATCCACCGTCTAGGACACCCGATGCGGAGTTCAAAATCAATTTGAAACCTTCTTGGGTGATGTTGGTTGCAATCCATTCCGGCGAGTTAAAAGGGATTGTCTTCAATTTTCCTTTAATTGCCAATCGGTGTTGATAGACCTCATTATAAATATCCTTACCATGACCGTCATAAAAGACACCCATATTAATAAGAAGCATTGGATAATATCCTTGGAAGTCTTGGTGAAGACTGTCACCAGTAGATGTATAACGATATCGTTTGATGAGGACTTCTTTATGTTCTTTGGGGTCATAACAAAATGGCGTAAATTCATCGGGGTCGATAATTTCGTCTACCATTTCAGACTGTTTATAAAGAGCGGGAACTTCATGCATGAGGTGGGCTGGGTATCCAGCAACAACCGAACGTGATTGACGTTTAATAATGTTGAGTAGTTTTTTACTAACCTCTTTTGCCGGGATTTTCGAAATGAGACCATATTTGTCCTTCAACTCTCGAATTTTCGCTCGGTCTTGTTCTAGTTGCTCTTTGAAGACTTCGGCACCGTGGATACCACCGGATGAAAAGTTCACATGAGTATAAGAGTCATTACCGTACTTATCAATCAATGGTAAATAAGTACCATAGGTCTCAAGTAACTCTCGTCGCTCCCCTTTTTCATGTGGTTCGATTCCATATTGCATAAAATGAGAACTCGATGTATTCCAGTTTTTATTTCTAAATGAATTATAAAACTGATAGATGTTCATAAATTTCGCAAGGTGGCTCTTTGCAACTTTTGGATTATGTTTACTCACAACGGCGTAAACGTTCTTCATATACCAATCTTTGGTATAATCCAAAATATCAAATGGTTCGACACCTTTTTCATGGGCTACGTGAGGCGCCGGATACATAAATGAGCAGACAGGGTAATCCTCGATGGGTTTATCGGGTGCAATGATGTTTTCCACGAACTTAGCAGAACTAGAATTCAACGTTACACCATTTCGGTGTAATCGGTCACCATACATATTCAGCAATTCTGCGCGAATATTTTTAGTCAATTCCAGACGAGTGCCTTTGTATACGACGTCACGAAACTCATGGATATCGTTCAAGTTATAAACAATATCCGAGTAAACGTCTTCTGAGTGACCAGTTTTATTGGATTCACTTTCGATGATACTACCACCTAAGATGCCGACAAGTGTCTTCAACCCGACGGTCACACGTCCTTGGTCAATCATGGACTCATTTAAATAGGCACCATCCACTTGATTGGCATATTGTTCATATGGTAAGGTGTCAACGCGACGAACGGTACCATTAATGATACCGTCTGAAATGGCTCGCAATTTAGCAGGTGTGGTTTGTGTTCTACCGTTTACAACTGTACTTTCGAAAAAGTTCATCATTTGAATATCATAATGAAGACCATTGTATGAATAGTAGAAATCTAGTTTTGGTAAAACTTTCTCCTCTTCGACGCCTAAGAAATTGGCAAGAAGAGAATCTTTACCCATACTAGGGATTCGGCGTTTGAAGTGCTCGATGATTCGTGATGAATCAACTGCCAAATTATATAGTTTGAAATTTTTAAATTTCGAATCGATACAGGCCTGGCGAACCTTGTCTGCGTCTTCCTTACATGTGACCAAATAATGCATTTCTAGGCGATTATTATCATCAATCAAACCCACACAAAATAGGTTATCAAATGACTCAATATCCCAGAAATAATCCAATTTTGGTCTATCAGTCATGAGCGCGTCCATAATTTCTATCTAGTTTCCACGCAATACCTCCCAAAACACCTGCTAACGGTTTTGAAATATATTGGGCACTATCAGCGCGACGGTAAAGCCACAATAGCATTTGGTCGAGTGTTTTGAAAGTCATGGCGCGTTTACCAAACACTACACGATATCCATTAAATGGTTTGATGGTTTTGGCAGTAGACCCTTTTTTGGGCTTGAAATCAATTCGCATACCAAATTCAGGTGTACGAACTTCTAAACGATAGCCACCTTGAATTGAATTTCGAATTTGTGACATTTCGAATTTCTTATTACGAGGTGCTTTTACCCATAATTCATAACAGGCCAGACCATCTTCTACGATTTCAGGAATTGGTGTTTTTGTTTTGTTCATTTGTGAAGTTTCCTTTCTATGCCAGAAGTGAAGGTTGTTGGTCATTAGGCAAATCAGTAGCAGTGAGAACTCGTGATTTAGCAAATTCCAACTGTTGGCTCAAAGACATGGTTCTCAGACGTTCAGCCTCACTTTTGACACGTTTTTCTGATTCTAGTACCAAATTGGTAGTTTCGAGAATCGTCTCATGTAGCGCCAGGATATCAGCCACCTTACCACGGTCGATGACATTACTTTTGTCAAATGGTTGTGTTGTTGGATAAGGTTGTGCGATTCCGTGTTCGGTAGCATAATCATTCAAATCATTGAATAATGAAATGACACCGTTATGTGCACGGGTGCGATTCCTATCAAGTGTATCGAAAATTGCTTGTTTCTCTGATGGTGTTCCGTCCATTTGACGAATTTCTTTCACTTTTTCATCAAATGCATTTCTATGTGTGGCGTATTCTCCGATATAAGTGAATTTGTCAGACCAATTTGCGAATTCTTCAGGGTTGTCCTGATTCAATTGTGTAATTGATTCCACACAACGGCGAAAAGCTCTGATATCAAAACCACCCAATTCATTTTGATAGCGTTGATAAGCGTCTGGCAACTCTTCAGTATCAAGACTAGGGATAACGATTGATTCATATAAATCGTCCTGTACCTGAGCAGAATATTTCATCTCGGCACTTAATTTATCAACTAAATTCATGAAGGTCTCCTTTCACGGCGTTTCGTTGTACGGCACGAGCAACCATAGCAAAATCACGAACAAGTCGAGGATAGTGCAAATCGTCAAAGAGGAAGTATCCTAATTGCTCATTGACTTGGACAGCAATATCCATGAGCTCATAGCGAGATAGTGGTTCTAATCGATATGCAGCATCAACAACAGGTGCCAAAACACCTTTGGTGTCTTCGGTAACTGCACGAATTAAATAATCATTTCTCATAGTTTGAGCAAAATTTCCTTTCTGTTATTTTCATGTTCATTATATCATATTTCTTCGATTTTGTCCTCAGAAATAGGTGAATAAAGAACCTTTTGGATTGTATATACCCACAAATCCAACAACATTATTAACAATCTGTGGATAAGTTGTTGAAATCTGTGGATAAGTCCTATTTTGGACGGATTTGGACAAAATTGGATTGTAATTTGGATTTTATGTTAGCGGTTACAAATAGCGTTATAAAGCTGTTTTTTAACTAAACTCTATTTTGAACTAAAAAAGTACAGAAAATTTTTAAAGTCTTGTAGAAAAAATTTTTTTGTAATTTTTAATCGTTTGATATTCAAACAATTATAAACCGCGCGATACCGCCATTTGAGAACGCTTTCAAGAAATCCAATTTTGAATCCAATTCTATCCAACTCCAGAATATTCAGACAATAATGCCCAATTCTATATTCATAATCTATGCATAAAATTACACATTAACTAGGGATGATGTCCGGGATTGGTAATTCTTCACCCGTGTCTTCATTATAGATGACACAATCTGTGAAGTGGTGCCCTGCACATCCATATTTATCTGAGAGATAATCATATATTTTATCATCAATATCAATAAACCCAAGGTTTTTTGATTTCTCAAAATAATACATGTCCCCGTGATAAGCGTACTTGATGTACGGAGCCCAATCCCAATTGAATTCATCGGTGTCAGATGCGTCAGGCTCATAATCTTCAATGTAGACCTCGATGTCACCGTCTTCATTCTTGAAACTCGAGCCAGCATTGAATGGCAGGTCAAAAACCTTTGTCACACCGTCCCTCTCACACTCGAGCGTGATAAAATCCAATTCAATAGCCCCTAAATTTAGATGGGCTTTATCAATGTCGGTCAATTCCTTATCGAATTTATGAGTCATTGAAATTGCTAAATCCATAATAAATACCTTTCTTACAAACCAACCCCTAAATAAGTTTAGGGGTCAGTCCGGTTTCTTCAATTAGTGTGGATGGCTCTAACTCGTTACCTGGTTTGGTTGTTCGATTGCGGGTTGTGTAATAGAGTAACATGTCCTTAGCACGTGTCGTAGCCACGTACATGAGGCGACGCTCATCTTGCAACTCATCAGGGTTTCCCGTCATCGGAAATACTCCTTTTTCAACACCAACAACAAATACAATTTTCCATTCAAGACCTTTTGCACCGTGAATGGTTGAAATGGTAACACCTTCAGGGTGTTCCTCTTTGATAGCAGAAGCCATTTCAAATGTGAAGTTGCTCGCAATATCAAATAGTGTCCACTCTTTATCACCCTGCTCTTCTGCAAATTGCTCAGCGTAATCATTGACAACTTGATGGAGCATATCAATATGACGAAGTGTGGTTTCGTTGTTTTTGAGACTATTAACCCAGGCTAGATAACCAGTCTTATCAAGAAGGTATTCAACCGCTTCTTGTAGGGACAAGTCCTTGTTGTGGTCTAATAATTCTCGATAAATAACACTATATTCACTGACCTTATGTTTGAGTGCCGGTGATAATTCATTGATATTATCAGACAAAATGAACTCGACAATCGATTGTTCATGCGATTTGGCAGCGGCTTCTAACTTCTCAAGTGCAACTGGACCGATACCGCGTTTTGGTCTATCAAGTGTTGCCATAAAGGCATAAATGTCCTTAGGATTGGTGAAAATCTTGAGGAAATTCATCATGTCAACCATAACTTCAGACTTCATAAAATCTGCAAATTTAGTTGTATCATTGAGCGGTATATTGGCTAATTGCAATTTTTGGTTGAGAATTGGCAATGCCATACGAGAGCGCACTAAAATAGCCATATCCTCATACGGTATTTCATTTTGGTGTAACGTATTGATGACATTTACAATGTGGTCGGCCTCTGCCGAATCATCCATGGTCTCAAACCATGTTAACCCTGTCAGTGCTGCTGATTTACGATGGGCAACCATTGGTTTACGACTCGCCTTACCTTCGGTGTTAAGTGCAATAATACGGTTTCCGACGTCCAGTATTTCCTGCAAACTACGATAATTACGAGATAGATTATAAACGCGATATTGGGTTGTATAGGCGTCCATAATAGACGGTCGACCACCTCGGAATGAATAGATGGATTGGTCAACGTCACCAATGAGTGTCAATTTTTCTCCAGCTACCTGCCTAACCCAGGCGTCTTGAATATAGTTGGAATCCTGAAATTCATCAACAATAGTGTGGATAATCGATTGTGAAAAGGAATCAAGTAACCCTTTTGTGCCCATGAGGTAACTGATGAATAAAATCAGGTCATAGGTGATGACGTTAGTTTCACGTGAGTGAAGAATAGAGTCTTTGAACAGACTATACAAGGCATCCACGACTGCACGCTGTTGAGAATAGTCAAGACTACCAAACTTATAATCACTGGCTGATAAGCGTCTAAATAAGTCCTTGTCAAACTGACCAGTCACCAATTGTTCGGGTTTAGCATTGTTAATCATCAAACTCAATGTTTGCGCAATTCTATTATATTCCTTCTTACCTAATTTTTTGTCGTCATTGTAATCATCTGAAGATAATGTCCAATATCGAAAAAGGTCATCGAATTCAGTTTTAGTTTCGACTAAGCGCCGATACATAGTTAGTGTTGATGATTCATCAACAATTGAAAAGTTTGGGTTCAATCCAACTTCAACAGCCTTGTCTCTGATGAATTTACTCATAATTGAGTGATAGGTTCCAGTGATTACACGTCGCATTGCGTCTTCGGGTAATGCCTCTTTGAGCTTATTGCGTAAATCTTCTGCAGCGTTTCGCGTAAAAGAAATGAGCATAACTTTACCTGACGGGTAAGATTCGAGAATGTGTTTAGCCCTTGCTACGAGGGTGGTTGATTTTCCCGAACCGGCAGCAGATGCCCCGATGACGATTTCATCAATCGGAGCATTAATCAAGGCTAACTGCTCTTCATTATACTGCATTGACCTCTCCTTTCTATTATTTTGTGTTTAATTTTTAGTAAATTGTGGTATAGAAACAATCTTCCGATGCGTCATACCATTCGTTAGGGATTTCATCTGATAGACGTCCCGCGTCAGTAATGGGCACGTCAACGATATCCCATTGATATACTTGCTGTTTAATATTTTTAATATCGTCATTTGACATATCAGCATATTCGCGCAACTCGTCTTCATCATCATAATAATTTACGAGTTCAGCCATATCAAAAGTTGTTTTTGACATGTCAGGTTGGCCGTATTCATCAAAACGCCAGAAGATTTCTAACACATATTCGGCACTACCAATTAGGTTCTGAATATCGGTATATGAAAATGCGATAATCCCTTCGCTACCAATTGTACCAGACGTATCATAGTGACTACCTGTGAGGTTCTCAATGTAATTAATTGATTCTTCTAAGTCTGACGTAATTCCAGAAACAGAACATAGGCAAGCCATATTAAATCGGTCAGTCGGTTGCAATTTTAAGGAATTTGGTTGACCAAATTCCTTTTCAATGTTGTTTGCCAATTTAGCTACTTCATCTAGCGCTACACGAGTATACGCACCCCAACGATAATAAATGGCGCTGGAATATTTCCAATCCGCACCATCTGGGATATTGTTGATAATTACAAGTCGTTGAGCCATGTCAATCACCTACTCAAAAGCCTTTGCGAGTTCCACCATTGCGTCTTTAAGAGCACTGCGAACAGCGTTTCGAACAATACTATGGATAGTAGTGTTGATTTCGTCGACTGTATCCTTGTCGATAAGCGATTCTGATGGTTGTTCTGTAGTTTTTGTTTTAGCGCGCGTGCGTTTAGCCTTTGGTTTCACTTCTTCCTTGACTTCAGGTTTCACTTCTTCCTTGACTTCAGGTTTCACTTCTTCCTTGACTTCAGGTTTGGCTTCTTCCTTGACTTCAGGTTTGGTGTCCAAGGCACCTGCTTGAGCCATGAGGTCGTCAAATGTTGGGATTCCAGCAACTTCCTGTTTTGGTGTTTCCGCCACTGGTTCAGGTTTTTCTTCTGCTGGTTTGACACCACCAGCTTGAGCCATTAACTCATCAAATGTCGGAACATCATTTGGTTTATCGTTTTCACCGAAAACGTCCGTTGTTACACGATATTCCTCCGTGATATTCGGTTCTTCGACCGGTTCATTTGCAGCTGTTGGATTGTCTGTGACGTCTTCGAGTCCTTCTTGTTGAAGGATGTCATCAAAACTCATAACTGCAGGTTCTGTCTTTGGTTCCTCTTTTTCTGCTGGTTTTGCGTCTGTTGCACCACCTGCAACTCCAGCTTGTGCCAGCAAATCATCAAATGATTGATTAAATACGTTTGATTCTGTCATGATATACCTATTTCTTTCTATTATTTATAAAGATGTCTCGTGTCCCAAATATTGAGTAATCTGCGAATTTGTGATAGTTTATCCAACTCACCACTATGCAGAATTCCGTCCAACATATTGAGCATAGTTGTTTCATCAGTCATACTCAAGGCAACTTGTCGATTGATTAACCAATCCTGGTCTTTTTTGAGAATTTCCTTGATATCTTTTAGTAACTCTCGGTCGCCAGTTTTGAAAAAGGCTCCGAATGTTTGAGCCGTAATGCTCGTTAATGGTAAAATTGTCACCATTTCAATGGCTTGCTCATCAGCATATTGAATGAGTGTGCGCACCATTGTCTCAATCGGCGTCCAATCCTTGATTTCGTTAGCCACGGCTCCCGAATTTATTTTTGGGAACAAGTTCATCAATTGAGATGGAATCGGCCCTACAAATTGTGTACGTTTGATGATGGATGTCTTATCCAACTCGGCGTGTACGATTTCTGTGAAACGTGCAACTTTAGCAGTTAAACGGTTTGAAATATCCGTCTGTTGCTCTTTGCGTTTCATTTCAATATAAGATGAAATAGCGGGATATCCAATTTCATTCAATTTTTGATTCAACATTTGTTTGTAAGAATTGAATGATTGTTTGAGAGCCTTGTTATAGGCCTTTGATGCATTATCGACGAGGGTTACTAATTTTTTGACCTCTTTTACGTCGTCAGGTGTTAAATCATCGCCACGCTCTATGGCGGGTAATAGTTTATTGACCTCTGCTTGAATGGCTTCCCATGTACCAGAGGACACTTCGTAAGGTTTATCTGTCATTTGGATTTCCTTTCTTACCATTCAGTTGGTGATAGACCACTTGTCTGCCAATCACTTGGTCGTTCATAAAACATACTAGAGCGGTGGATTTCATAATATCTACCACTATCTTTTAAATGGTCTTGGACATAGGCGCGAGCCTGTTGTTTTGATAAGTGACGCATATTTTGTACGGCGCGAAATAGACCACCGGCCATATCTTTTGGTAATTGTTGATAATGTTTACGAACCCAGGTGTTTAATTCGTCAGATGTTAGGGCGTCGAAATTATATCCGTCGTCCAAAAATCGAACACTTGAAATGATATATTCACGTAACCACTCTTCGTCATAGTTTCCTTCTAGAAAAATAACGTCAAATAGTCCCAAATCTTGTAAGCCGTCACCCAAATCTGATGGTGATAAGGTGTCTAAGTCTGTTGAGTATAAATATCGCTCATTTTCAGTTTCGATGACAAAGGCGTAGTTGACAATGTCCCAATGTTTTTGAGGTATTGAAGTGATTTTATGTTCACCACATTTAAATGTTTTACGACCGACAATTGGGTGTACATTACCGTATTCAAGTGGGTCAATAATACCTTCATCTAATATTTTTTCCAACACACCTCTAGGTAGATAGGCGTCAACACCACTGGTTATGAAATGGCGGATGAGTGGTAAATTACAATGGTCCGCGTGTCTATGAGATATGAAGACGTAGTGAATGTCGGAAATATCAACAATGGATTCTAGTTTCCGACGCGTTAGTCCTGCGTCTATTAAAATATCATCAATCATAACGGAATTACCGTGTGAACCGGTTGTTAAAATACGATACTGAATAATAGTCACCACCTTTCCAGCACGAATGTGCATTTTTTAATTTTTTATGATATAATAGTTGTAGATAAATAGAATAAAGGAGTAAACCATGACTGATTATAACGCACAAATGGAGAGTCGATTGGCTCGTATGGATGCGCTCTTCCAACGCGCGGATGCGTTTATGGAACAGTTGAATCAACTTCGTACGGCATATGGACTCACCCAAAATGATGAATTCCATCAATTACCAGTCGAAGAGCGACAAGAAACTGTTGAAACTATTCGTGAAACTTATGACGCTGTTGAACCTACTATGAATGAAACACAAGATGCTTATAACGATATTGATATCGATAGTATCATCGCGTCTATGGACCTTGGAATTCAAATGTAGGAGGTGGATATCATGTGGCAAACCGTTGAACACTTATTAAATCACGCGCAAGCGGTTGAACGTGTAAAAGAACGGTTGGATGATTATCCTTTGTTGTTGGATTATGCCGAGGAAGTGTGCGAACAATCTGACAAAGATGTTCTTGCAGAAGGTATCATGAATCAAATGTATGGGGTTCTCGGCCAGTTCAAATTTGTAACTGCCGAGGCTCTTGATTCTTTACCTCATCAAGTTTATCAAGATATGATGACGTCTGAATTTACGGACAATATTTCCGTACAAGATTCAGTATCAAATGCATTTATGGCGATTGACCCAGCAAATAGGGATGTGTTGACGTTCAATGAAACGTTGCAGACATTGCCATATTTCGGTCTTGAAAAACCGGCACCAATCCTAGACAACTACGATATTGATATGCCAACCATTATCACAAATCATGAGGGTGCTATGAATCCCACACAAGAGAGCTATAATAAACTAACTGATGAGCAACGTCAATTCTTGGCAGCAGCTTCAGAAGGTACTGGTCGCTCGCTTATTGTTGATTCACAACAAGAATTTGCTAAACCATCTGAACAATTCAGAAGTGATAACGAATTCATGAAATTACCTTATGATTTGGAAGAAAACGCGCGTCTCATTCGTGAGCTTTTCAATATGGATTCTCAAACCGAGTCTCTACAACTTTAAAAAAAGAACAGTGGAAATCACTGTTCTTTTTGATTATTATCGACGAACAATTAGTTCGTTATTGTGATTTTTGTTATAGACACAAATTTCACTCAATTCTTGACGTCCCCCATGACTTTAGTCATGGGATTCCCGTTTACCACACGGTAAACGCACTCAGTTCTCGTCTCCAACTCACAGGTGAGTCAAAGGCGAATGCATCACGGCAATGACCTGCTTTAGGTAAAGACCTAATCTCGGTATGTGTCTGAGTATTGGAAGTTTCACAAGAAGGTTAAATTCAAATAATTGAATTCGACCGTTTCAACGGTTCTTTATACAATGTAGAAAGAAGAACCGATGCCTTGTGTGTTAACGAAGGAGCGTCAGTCCCACGGGTTTTATCATATATAGTCTTTTCCTTGACCTTTATAATGATTATATCACAACAATCATTAAAACACAAGCCCGTATCCGAGCTTTTTCATGTGGACTGTTGGAGTCATTTCGAAAGAAACGATATTCACCATTTTATTTTACAAAGAGCACATAATGACCGTCAATTTCTGTTACCAATTCGGTGTCGCGGAATGGTTCATTGACTGAACGTTGGATGTCCTCTGTACCGCCAGTAGATACATTAACCTCCAAAATTTGGAAATGAGTACGGCGTGCAATTGCAGCCATAGCCAATTGACGATTTGCTTTTTCCACTTCTTTTGGTGGTAAATCATCATTGTGAATTTGGTCAAGGGTATAGATGACGTCCATACCAAAACGGAAATTCCCGCGGCCAACACGTGTAATAAGTTCATGTGCATCTTGTACACGCGCAAGAACATCTTCGTCTTCTACGGATGCAGCAATAATACTTGGGTCATCAGTTCCGAGGATATAACCAGCTGTTTCAATTTCGTCAGATGTTAGGGTATCGAATACGAATTCATCGTTAAATTCTTGCTCATATTCATCATCGTATACTGGGTCTGCTTGAAATGGTGCAGATTCAACAAGGTCGAAAAAGTCTACACCAGCTGTTGCAGCGCGGAGAACAAATGCATAATTATCGCCGTCTTCGACAAGTGTCCAGTTCTTCAAGTGTTGGGTGTTGACGTTACGAGCGAGTGCGTAGTTTTCAGCAAGTTCACGAACGCTTGCGAAATCCATATTTGTTCCGTTCACTTCGATAGTAACTGTTCCGTCTTCGTGAAGTTCAAATGGTAGTACGTATTCTTCGTTGTTAAAGTTGAAAAATTTTTGCATGATGTTTGTTTCCTTTCTGATTTACAGAGTTGTTGAAAAAGTGTGAGATTTGACTGATTCGTCAGAATAACGAGTGAGCCAATAAGCAATTGTGATGACATCTTGGTCGATATTACCCAAGACAACTTCAAGTGTCCCAGAATTGAGAGTTGTGAAATCGGTCTCGGATTGGTAAGCGGCCCACTTATGATGTGAATGAATTCTCATAATAGGTTGACCTTTGACCGTTTTATACCAATAAGAGTCATCAATGATAGTGTTTGTGGATGTGTTGATTTGGGGCAAAATAATAATCTTATAATGCTCACTATCACACGGTAGCACTGGAAAGTGTGTGTAGTAATTCTCGTAGTCGAGATTGGACACAACAAGTACCTGAGCTTCCAAATCCGCAAACAATTGCCACTCCCTAAAGTAGCGAGCAACAACTTTAAAAATATTATCAAATTCATGAATGTTCAATGGAATATCGTATTTCCAAATTTGACCGTCATGAAATGACCAACAAGTTGTCTCTCGGTGTGTTTTGGGAATGGTTTCAATAAAGGCTTTGAATGGATTCATTAAAACCCCCTTTCTTATCTATTATACCATATTCGGGTAGGAAAGAAAAGTCCTCACATATAGACTATTATAACGCAAAATAATATGAGCATGAATGTTAAAACACCAAACCCAATTGTCAGCTCTATTTCTTTATGCATCGTTCCATAAATGAATAAAGCCGCACTAATAACAGCCATAGTGATGAATGTAATCAATAACATTTCTTAATCACCCCCTTGTCAAAAGAGAGGAACTATTTGAATAGCCCTTCTAATTCTTCTTCGTCACCTGTTGTTTTGGTGCCGTCAATGGTGACACGTATTTCGTTTGATTCACTTGTGTGATGTTTATATTGTTTGGTGACCTCACGGTATTCGATTTTTTCGATTTTTGAGTGTTTACTCAATTGACCGTTAACCGTGATATTTTCACGCCATAGATAAGCGTCTTTTCGGACCGTAGTCCCATTTTTGGCGGCTACGACCGTGATAGAACCTTGACCGCGCTCAAATTCTTCATAGTCATCACCCAACTCCTGACCCGCTTGAACATCGAATGCCGAACGAAAAGGACTACTTGGTGAAATATGAAGTGATACTTGAGCGTCTATGTTGTTGGTGTAGACCGTCCGCCACTCTGTAGTTGTCACCTTGGGTGGGGTTCGCAATTCTATCAGACCAACCCATAATGGTATCGTCATTATGAAAATAGGTATGAAACGCATGCACGATGCCAATTTCGGTTTGTCATGTCGTTCGGGTATGGTGGACATAAATAATATGACTAATGCTATTATAAATAAAGTAGTCACCCCCCAAAAGGATATTATATACTCAATTAATGAATCTATCATTGTCACCTACTTTCTATTTACCAACAATAATAATATCTGTTTGGTTTTCGATATAGTCTTTGATGGTGTCCCAGTCGCCATTACCAAGCCCGCACCCAATGTACTCGGGTACATATGATGGTAGCTGGCGTTCTTTGGCGTACTCATCTAGTCGACGTAAATTGTTGATAAGCAAGGTCTCATTGGTGTAGCGAACGTTTTTATCGAAACCGTAATTCATTTGTGAATAGCTATTACAAATAATAAGTTCATTTGTAATGGTGACGGGCTGAAACATGCCGTATCTCTTTTGTGGGGTATCGTAAATTTCTGCCAATTTGTGGAATTCAGATTTCACTTGTGGGTATTTGGTGTATAAAGCCTTCGCGACACCAGAACCCATGACATTTTGACAGTTTACCTGGTGCATGATGACACCTTGTGTGACACTAGTAATGTCTTTCATGGATGTATCCTTTCAAGTTATGGTGTGTCATTGTCTAATCATGACAACCACCCCGACTGGGCGAGTACGATTAGAAACAATATTGTGGAAAGCGCCATGACCATACCGGCAAAGATGGCCTCTTTTTTGTTATGTACAGTACCATAAAGCGCCGCTAACAGACCGACACCAGTCCCCAAGAAACATAGAAATAACAAAAATACAGTCATAGTTTCACACCTCCTATAATGTGACTGTTCGTACTTTTGTACTAAAGTCAGCGAGTGAACTCTCAAAAACATTACCAGCAATTGATTTGTTACCGAGGATTGACATGACTAGATTTGCTATAATGTCACCATTTCTGCTATTAGCCATCATAGCTTGTGGCTCACTTTCGACAACTTCATCACATGACTGTTCAAGCCCTGGGTTTTTGTCATCAATATTTGCAATTTCGGGATAAACTTGAAGCATATTAGCCAATTTCACGGGTTTTGGTGTTTCGAATCCTTGTGATTCAACAACCTCGAGATTGGTAGTGAGAACGACTTGACCACCTTGGTCGTGATTACCGGAGTCAATAGCAATATACTCAGGTAAATCTTCTAAAGCCTGATTGATAAGTTTACGTGTCGCTACATTATCAACAGCCGAAATGATTAAGGGAACCGCGTCGTCAGGTGTGGAAAGACAGATACCAGCTAGCAATTCATCACTATCTGTCACATAATCATTGATAACTCCGATAGGGGGACAATCAAGGATTGTACGTGAAGCCCAATCAGCAAGTGCTTGTGCTTTTGGACTATCGATATCAGCCTTTCCAAACTGTTGACGTTTGAGATTTTTTGGCTCGACAATATCACCATCAAAAATCGAAATGGGAACATTAGCACCAGCTAATAACCGGGCGAGGTTGGTAAAGGCGAAACCGCCAGTACCGCCCGTACCAATTAAATAGATGGATAGATTGTTAATAGTTGGTAATTTAAGCACTCAATTCACCTCTTCTAATATTGATTGTCACAACTTTTGGTTTCTCACATGGAATTTGGATATTTGCCAAAATCAGAGTCTCTCCTGTCGGTGCCTGAACCAAAATGTGATTTTGATAATGAACACCTTTTACGGTATCATCAGCCAACACATTGACGGTGTCCAAAATGGGTTCGATGACTTCACCGTCAACGGTTACCGTTGGCTCTTGTACAACTTCGGGTTCGGTTTGATTACCAATCGCTTCGAATGCGTTTGATAGATAATCAGATACAACGTCAACCTGCTTATCCATATCAACGAACAACTCGGCAATTCCCTTATGGGCAACCTTGATGTTTCGATAAGTCTCTAGGAAGAGGTTAATGATGTTCTCTTGAAGAATATCTGTGGCGATATAATAAGCCTTCGTTTCACGCGTTTGACCGATACGGTTGATACGGTTTTGTGTTTGAATGATATCCGCGATGTCAGTGTTAAGTTGATATTGAACGAGGCGATTTGCCTGGACAATATCTAGTGATGACTTAATCATAGACTGAGGAACAATTAGAACAGAATGTTTTTGATAAAACTCATCAATTGCATTTTGGTAATTGAGTTCGTTTCTCATTTCTTTGACCGTTAGTGACGGGATACCTAGAGCCTTGGATAGTTGAATGGCAACTTCCGGTGTGTTTACAACAATCAAAAATGTCTCATCAGGCTCTTTTTCTAGAAGGTCTTTGAGGATTTTGAATTTCTCAGTATCTTCAAGAGTTGGGAGTTTAATCATTTGTGATTTTGTCAAATCCTCTAAGAGGCTCACGTCCGTTGTTGTCAAATATTCAAGGAATTTTCCGTTGTGTGCGGCTGATGTATTCAACAATTCATAAATAGATTTGTTTTGTAGACCATCATTTAAGTTCAAAATAGCATTTGCCAAGTTACGAGCAATTGCCTGTGACTTATAAATAGACGAGTCCTTGACAATCTTATGAAGTCGTTTTAGCAGTAGAACGTCATCAGCGGTCAATGGTGATTCAGTCTTAATGATTTGCGCTTTATGTTGCGTCGCTTGTTCACCAAATAACTCTTCTGCAATTTGTTGCGATTGAGCTGTGACAACACTTTGACCGACTAATTTATAGAACAATTCAAAGTTAATAGATGGCAATACAGGGCCCAGCGGTTGTAATTCTGCCACCTTATTTGTCAATTGGGACGTTAATTTGTCACCACACACCTGAACAGCTCCATATCTCAATTGGAATTCGATTTCCTTGTTGGTCATTTTTGGAACCTGAATTGGTTTTGTCGGTTTCAAATCATCAAGTGTCCGATTTTGTTGTGTTTCTAACGACTGCGCCATTTTGTGCAAATCATTTTGAAGGTCTCGATAATGGTGCTCGATATTATATTTCACTTCTGACGCACGTGTGGCGTTTAGACCCCACACACGAGGTGGTACTGACATGAATTGAATAAATCGGTACCATTCAGCGGTCGATAGGTTGGCAAGTGTACCCGACAAAACAAAGGTGCGATAGTTCGCATAGATGTTCGGCGTCATAACCGCGTCAATAAATCGCGACGGTCTAATATTACGAGCCAATAATTGGTGAATTTCATCAATGATGAGGTAAGCTGTTCTTGGTGGTGCAGGGAGAGTAGTATGAACGGTCAGGCTACCATTTTTGACAGTAAACCCTGACAAATTAATGTGACCTAAAAATACATAACCACCACGTTCAATTGTGTAGGTGTAGTGTGATTCATCTACCTGTGTAATGTCAAAGAAAATTCGGAATGTATCCAACCACGAAGATTCGAGAGATAACAATGGTGCGATAATATTAATACTCGGAAGTGTCAATGTTTGGGGTTTTCTCTCTGATTTGTCGAGTTCTTTGATAAATTCATCACAATTGACAATTTGTGCAAACACAATACTCTCAACCGTCATGAGTGTCTTACCTGCACCCATATCAGAAAGATTGTATAGGATTTTGGCATGGCTCGTCTCAGGTGACAACAACAATCCTGCGTGTTGCAGACTGTTAAATTGTTGAGTTTTGGAAAGAGCGAATCCGTTTTCTTGCAGCTTGTCTGTCACAAATTTATAAGCTTCATGATTCTTCATACGACCAATAAATTCATCGTCGACAAGTTCGTTCAATTGATTCTGTTGTTGTTTGGACACGTCCAAAAACATAGCAACCTGCTCTTCACTTGTCACCGGATTATAGGTTTTTGGTGGTTGATAAGCTGCCAATAAGTCCTCTGCTACGAACGTCAACTGTTGCGTATTCCCACTTGCGAACAAGAATTTTTGAATCCATGCACCTGGGTCAGTTGATGCGAATAAAATATCTACTAATTCAACAGGTTTGTCATTTTCTAAAATTGTTTTGTAGACACTATTTTGTCGATATAATTGGTCGATTGCGTCTGTCAATTTGATAAGTTTAGTATAGTGCTCTTCTTCATCGCTATTGACAATTGTAATCCCTAAATAGTCCCTTGCATGTTTCACAAACTCCGCATCACTAGGCTTGGCGGTCGAAATACCACCACCCGGGGTTGTATAAATTTCGCCGTTAATGCTTTCTGTGCGCAAGTTCGTAAATTTATAGTCGATTGGAATATGAATAGATGTGGCCCTATCGATAGTAGAAAATTCCATCTTGTCAATGATATACAAAGAATGTCGTAGCACCTTTTTATGTGCAATAATATCACCGATGTATTTTAAAGTTTCACCGTCATCCATGACGATTTTATTTTTATTATGATTATCTGAATAATCTGTAATAACTACCATTGGTGACCCCCTTTCGATTAATTGATTTGTTAAATGTAGTAAATTTGTTTACCTGCTTTTTCCTGCGGTAACGGTGTTGATACTGAGTCATTTGCAAGGATAGTTGTCACGTTGACTCGAGAGTCTTGTTTACTCACTTTAAACCCAGGCGTCAACGCATAGATATCACCTTGGTCTGATTCATGTTGTCCAAAATGATTATTGGTTGCGAATTGCAAGGTTTGATAACCGTCTTTTGACGGGTATAAGAATGACTGGTTCTCAATTACAACATCTGCAAACGGGTTTTGGTGATTCAGTACAGTACGTACACTCGTAACTCGCTCGGGCTCACCTTCTTCGAGTTTTTCTGGTGAAAATTGTTTATTTAAATAATAGTTGTCTAATTTTGCTCGCCACTCGTCATAAGCTGGTAGCGGTTTATTATCGACGACAAAAGCGTCTAATTCAGCCTTGGTGAATTTTAACGTTGATAAGTCATCAACAAGATATTCCCAGTCCGTGAACCCTTGCTCGGTTAATTTCTCAAATGACGCGCGAATGGTTTCAATATCCGGTACTAGGAGCTCACCGTCTTCGACTAAGGGGATTCGTTGTAGTTTTCCAAATCCAAATGTATTTAGATTATTTGACCTCATCAATCATTTCCTCCCAATCAATTAAATCAGTTGATGCCATTCCGACGTGGATATTAACAACACCGCCGTCGGGGATGTGTTTTAATCCGTTAAGGCTGTAAATATTGTAAGTTCTACGTTCAGTAAATGAATTCAAAATAGTTGGTAATTCACGTGCCAATATATTATCAGCCTCATCAGCGACTCCAACACGTTCACGATTACGTTCTTCTAATTCAGATGCGTAAGCGAAGATGTCATTAATCCAATGTTCGGTAATGTCCTTGAACTCTGTCGTTTGCTGAAAATTCAACCACATAGATACAACCATTAGGTAGTTCATATAAGGCATTTCACGTGATAAGTTAGGTGTAGTCCCGTGAGCACTATCGCTATCGGATAATGTTTTATGCCATTCGGCGATATTGTCCGCCAGGTCATTTCCTTCAGCTCTCGACATATATGACGCAGATGTATAAAGGTATACACCGATTAGTCTTCCGATGATAATTTTATCGTCATTGGATAAATGATTCAATCCTTGTAGAAGTGGTCTGAAATAGGTAAATGTGTGAGAATCACGCTGGCCACCATCATATCCACCTCTAAAATAATGAACAAATCCATTATCAAACGATACAATCGTATGCGGTAGCCCGTCTCGGCTTTCAATATAGTCACCGGTATCGGGGTCACGTTGGGAACGTGTTCGATAAACTTTGACTGAATTCCCGTCCATTTCACCTTCATTGTGGGTGGCGTCCCAATAACCGTATAGGGCTAGGGAATATTTCGGCGTAAGAATAGATGTCATTCCGATTTCCTCTCTTTAAAAATTATTTGATATAGTTTTTCTGCCAATTCATAGGCTGTGTTTGTGTCATTTTTTTCTAGTAATTCAGCACCCAATACCCACACTGTATCGTCTACTAGGTAATTTTTTGATGCTGGTACGGTCAATTGATGAATTCTAGCAAATTCACAAACTTTTTCGTGCATTTCATTAGTAATATCCAATTGTGGATTACCGTGACCCAGATTTCGGTCGTTATAGAGGAATAGCGTCTCAAGTGGTGTCATTAGAGAATGAATATCCACAAATCGAGGTACTGGAATACTACCCAGACACAAATGACCTGAACCTCCATAAACATGACCCATTGGGAATGTTTGGTTATTGTAAACGATTCGATAGTCAATATCGGTGGATACGACACCATTTTCAGTCATCTTACCCGCGAATACATATAGTGGCGGTATGATAGTTCTGCGAATATCTCCGTTGATATTCATACGGGCAGTGTGCATTCCAATTTCATAAGCCCTATCTTTTGACGAACTTAGTCGCGATAGTGCCAAATCATGAACGGATTGAAATAATTCATCAGATAATTCGTTAACCAGTTCCATGACCTACCCCCTTCTGATATTGATGTAAAATGTTCAAGGCAATATCCTCGATATTTGATTGTATGGCTAACTCGGCCATGTTTAAGGGTACTGCACTACTTTCGACTAACAGTTGGCCATCGCGGATACGAATTGGTTTACTGTTGATATATCCAAAATGGTAGTCATTATTCCCCAATGTCGAATAGCTATTCAGCGTCAATCTATCATCACCCAAAACAACAGTTATCGGCTTACAAATAGTGTCTGTGATTGTGTTATCAAACTCAATGGAACCTTCATAAATCATAACAGATTTGTCAGAAACAGTAACAACCATTAATTTAGTAATGCCGTCTACAACTTCTTCAATAGCGACAAATTCATTCGGTCGAGTAAATAAGGATGTGATTTCTTGGACAAAAATATGAACGTCATAACTCTTGTTGAGTATGCGTTCTTGCCTGGTCATCTCATATAACTCTAACATACCGATATTTCTCCCTGTTAATTGAATGAAAACCGGTAAAAGTTCCGACAGCAAATAAAATTCAATCGTTGATGCATCTTGAGCCTTCACAAGTGTTGGGCACTTGCGAGCAACTAAAGGATGGTTCAAATCCTTGAATTTTTCTGTTTTTGATAATTTGTCATATTGTACAATTTCTTTAACAATATTATAAACAGTTGTGGGAATGTCGTCACCCACGCGTTGCTTGCGTTTTAAAATTTCCGCAATCATATCCATACGAATATTACCCCCTCTCTTTTTAAATGTTATTTGATTGATACATTTGAAATCATGTTAATCAGATTGGTATCAAAATAAATTCTGAATTTGGAACGGTTATTCAGTTCCATTTTTCATTTTGTTCATTATTCTTTTGGAACCATGTAAAATAGACTTGTATCTAATGTAAAGTCTAGGGTGCCCTTTGGAATCATGTTGAACTTACTGGCACCAAAACCTTTGCTATGTCCAACCTATTACACTACGACCTTTGGAACTATGCCAAACTGACTGGTACCAAAACCAACCCGATATTCGACATATTTTCCATTTCCCTTTGGAACCATGTCAAATCAACTGGTACCGAAACCCCCACTGTGTCCTACACACTACACAAAGACCTTTGGAACCATGTCAAATAAACTGGTACCAAAACTGCAACGATTTCAGGTGCACAATTGCTCAACCTTTGGAACCATGTCAAATAAACTGGTACCAAAACAATCGAAACAAACACGTTAATCCACAACGCACCTTTGGAACCATGTCAAATTGACTGGCACCAAAACCTCGACACCGGTCTCGGGTTTGTCATGATGGTGATGCAATACCTATTGTCGCTCGGAAGTTACTAAGAATGACAAAATCACTCCCACATTGCTTGCCCGAGTCAAGAATAAATACCTCACACCTTAGTGCACAATCGAAGCAACCTCCGAATTAACGTACACCTAACGAGGTCTCCAAATGAACCCCGGATTGTCCATTATAATGGATTTACAATCTTACTCAAAGCGCCTTTGAATCGCACATCAAAAATGATGTGAATGCAAGGCGCGATTTCACTACCATCTGGCTGGCTACCCGCCACAACAGTCATAGCATAACATGGACTACCCAGATTAAGTAGGATGTAGTTCCCAGTTCGACGAGCCATGGCAAAGTCATTGAATTCGAGAACTGCATGAAACATATTTTCATTATATTCAGCCGTTAAAGGTTTTAGAACTTCAACTTGGACACTAGCTCGAACCGCGTCGTAACGCGCACCTGAGCGGTCCATATGGTTGTACAGGTTTTTGAGATGTCTGTCATCGTTAATGGGTTTTGCTTGAATTCGCATGATTATACCTCACTATTGTTGATTGAATTTTGATTGGCCAGTCGAACTTAAAGTTGTTTTCAAATTCTCCATGGTTTCTTTTTGATTACGTAAGAAAATGTCAAAGTCTTCGGCACATGCGTCTAAATCAACGGTTTCGCCGTCAAGTCCGACGTGTTGTAGAAGAAAGGCTGAGTACAAGTCGCGTTGTACTAGGTTACCACCAATTTCTTTGGTACGCGTGTCGAGTGACACTTTAGTGTATTCACCAGTGGTGTGGTCTAGTTGAGATGCCTTGACTTCAAAGGTATTAGCCTTGATAAAGGCTTTACCTTGATAATTAGCCTTGTAACGAATTTGCTCAATGAGCATTGATGGCGCTCTATGACCAATAGTTGCACCAAAACGTTTCTTGGAACGAATGCGTCCAGTTTCTTCGTTGACCTTAGTCTCTTTAGCACGCGCTGCAAGGCCTTTAAATGACATTTGTTCAACCACGAAAGATGAACCCATTTTGACAATCTTGTTAGCGAGTGTTTTATGGGCTAGTTTTCGGCGTTCTGATTGTTTACGTTTGATTTCATGAAGTTTGGTTTTAGTCTCAAGGTAACCCTTAGAGTAATTCCATGGCTCACGAACACCACGTTTGATAGTACCGTCTTCATTAAATTTGTGAGGATTATTAGCGCGACGTTGTCGGTCTAGTTTACGACTCAAACGACGAACTTCAGTCTCATCAATTTCAATTCCTTTTGCCAATTCTTCAAGCTCTGTTTGGTAATGAGAAGATAGGGCGACGGTTGATGTGCCAATATCGATACCAACAACTCCTGTCAAATCAGAAGCGTGTTTGATTGGTAATTCGCCTTCCAAAACCATTTGTGCATAGTAATTCCATTTACCATTTTCAAATCGACGTACGAGACGATTGTATTTGGTTTTGGCACGCAAGGCAATTTCTTCATATTCGTCACTCTCATAAATGACAGGGCATGGTATTTTGGCCTTGCGAGTGCCAATAATGAATTGACCCTTACGGATGAAAAGACCAGTGTCGTGAATACCTTCAAAAGATGATAGCTCGCTGTGCAGATTCACATGATGCGCACCTTTTGCAAACATGACTTTTTCAAATGCTGACCATGCTCTAGCCCCTAGTGTGACGGCAACGTCCGATGGCAAATAAGAGTCATATCGTCGAGCATTTCTATAATCGTTCGCAAACTTGACAAATTCAAATTTACCACGCATGTCATAATCTGTTGACAATTCTTTTAAAATTGCATTACGGTCCGTACCCTTCGGCAATTGATAAGCCTTTTTGTAACGTGGGTCTTTCTTCATCTTGCGATGACGTTTGAGAATTTCGCGCAATGTTGTTTTGTAAATATCATCAGCCATGCGAAAGCGCTTTGTAAATTGTTCATGGTGATAATGATTAGTTTTTAATTTTACAGTATAAATAAAAATTTGCTTTTCGATTGCCATTTCCCCTTCTCCTTTTTATTAATGGATAAATTATCCTATAACTTGCCGGTCGAGTCCTTTGAAACCGCGTCAATAAGAATATCACCTTCGGAACCAGTCCTATCGACAAGGTCGGTGATACAATACCTATTGTCGCTCGGAAGTTACTAAGGGTATAAATACCCCTACATTGCTTGCCCGAGTCAAGAATAGATACCTCACACCTTAGTGCACAATCAGAATATCTTCCGAATTAACGCACACCTAACGAGGTCTCCAAATGAACCCCGAAGCACTTTATCGTCATACCCAAGACGTTAAATCCAACACTATTTAGTGCCGGACAATTTCGTAGATAAAAAAGGGTTTGGGACGACAGTCCCATTTGTGAGCCAATTGCGTAGGCAATTGGCGAAAAAATATCAGGGGAAAAATATTTCCCCATCTATTTTTTACGGTTTTGAAGGGTAACCGTTGTGATATTCCCGTTGGTTGTCGCATGACCACCAGTTGGGATTTCAATTTGTTCGCCATTTTCTGAGAGCCCTACCCATGTCATTGTGACACTGTCCGGCACTAGATTGTCTCCTGTATAATTTGGAACCACATACAAATCCAAATAATCATTTGGGTGCTTTTTCATCCAACTGTCCAGCTGTTGTTCGTAAAAAAGCATTCCGTCAGGATTTGTATCGCTACTTCCTTTCTTCTCCACACCTCGGTTGAGATAGGCTGTAGCAGTAACTAGATTTCGAGGGTCAGAGTTAATCCCCGAAAATTGATAACCTACTAAGTGAGTACGGTCATTCGTTTTATCCACATTTGACCAACCGGCAGGGTTGACATCAATTCTGTTTGGGCGTTTAATACCGTTACTTCCGGGCTCTTGTGAGTCTTTAACACGAATATGAGCGTAGGTTGCACGTTTAAGTGAATCCAAATCGCCCATAATGAAGGTGGCGCCAAATTTGACACTGCCTTCTGTTGTGGATGACTTCTCAGAACCTGTCAGTGGTTGATAACCGCTGGAATCTGATTCAGAAACCGAAGAACTGGTTCCTTCAGGTGATTCCACATCGGTAGAATTACGGTCTCCCAAATCATTGTTAGATTTGTCAGCGACTCGTTCACTTTTGGGTAACACCCCTTTGACCGCGTCAATGAATTGAGATGGGGTGCTCGAATGAGTGTAAATTGCAAAAGCACAAGCCCCACAAAGTAGTAGGGTTGTAACCCATCCAATTAAACCTCGGATGAAACCCTTTATCAAACTGATAACAGCCAATGCTACAAGGACGAATAGGATTATAGGAATCATAATAACCTTTCTATATGGCCACGTTTATATTCTGGTTATTGACGAGGTTGTCCGTTGCTAGTGCTTGGTTCCGTCGTCGATGGTACAGTCGTGGTTGATTGTGGTGTTGTAGTTTGTGTCGATTGGGTTGTTTCTGTCCTTGGTACCTCAATTATTGTATTTTCCAATACAACCTCAGGTTTCAAGTCGATTCTAATCCAATCGCTACTATCTATCCTATTACCATTATACCTTATTTCGAGGACTTTGTCAGTATTTTTATGGTGTCCATTTACTGGCCATCCATTTTTGACAACATCTTCCATAGTCTTGACGCTCGATGCTTGAACATAAATACCATTAAGTTTAGATGCGGCATTCTTAAAAGCGTCGTAGGAAACCTTTTCTTGATATGATTTGTTATTTTTCACAATTTCATCACGTTGTTTATTGACGATACCAATAAAGGTGTTAATGACCGGAAAATCTTTTAACTCACTTGCTGAGTCAAGAAGTGGTGACAAATCTTTGATGGATGGGTCAATTTCATAGTTATCACCTTTAATCGCTCCATATTTTGGTAACGTATCGGCGATGAATTGATTGAATTGGTCATATTTGGTGATGACACCATTTAATGTCTCAATCATGGCTTTGTCAGAGTCACGGTTGTGAGCCAAGACCTCATTCGATAAGGATACATAAATATCCTTTAATTTTTTCGAATCCGGTTCACTATATGCAATTTTCAAGAAATCATAATAATTGGCATACAACTCTAAACGCGTAACGGAATCATAAAGATGACCATTTTCGATATTATATTTTGCTAGAAAATCACGAGCGCTCTGCAAAACTTCACCTAGATTATCAGGTGCTTTTTGGTTGGTATCGATGGATTTTAAGACGCCGTTTACACTATCAGACATCTGAACAAATAAATTTGTGTCGACGTTTGGATAATCTGATACATACTCGGGGTCAATATTAGCCATTTCGATATGTGCTCTCGAACTTGACCATTTCTTAGTACCCTCATAGAGATTGAAAATGGAGAAGATGAAGAGTAACCCGACTCCCAGAGCTAGGGTGATAATGATTTTATAGGTGTTGCTCAATCTGTGCCAACGACGTTCTTTACGCTTGCGTGAACGCTCGACACGTCCTTCCGTAATTGTCATCAATTATCCCCCTTTCCAGTGATATACTTGTATACAGAATCTTTCAAAACACCGTCGTTTTCGAAATCATCTGGTGATTGTTGATATAATCCATAGCCACGCTTATCAGCGGTACCAACTTTATCGAACCAATTTGCGTCAACCTTGATTTGTGGCACCAACCCCTTGATATTTGGGAATGTAGTCAAATTAGGAACTGATGCACCAATATTTGATGAAATGTCACCGGCGTCAGTTACCGCATAATGGGCTGACAAATCACTACCTGATAAATGAGTAACTGTCGATGGTTTCTCCCAATTTGATACGGACCTATCACCGGTTAAATACAATTGAAGGGTTTTTCCAAGTTTTTGTTGCCCCTTAAATGAGTCTGGAATTTGAGGACTGGTATTTGGTTCATCATACCCCATCCAAACAGTTACAGCATAGCCACCATTGGTGATGGATGCATACCAAACGTCGGAACCACCTGCACCATATGGTGTGTTATTGTTGACGCCACTTTCGAAGGCTACAGAACCAGTTTTGCCGGCATATCCAGAATAAGATGGGATATCAGCATAAAATGCAGAACCAATGCCTTGTTTTGGTACACCACGTAACATTTGTGTGAGTACATAGGCAACAGATTCGTTCATGGCTTGTTTACGCTCAGGGTCAACCTTTTTAGTTGTCCCATCTACAAATGTAATGGAATCAATAAATCGAGGTTTTGTATAAACACCCTTACTATTTATTGCATTATAAGCAGCTGCGGATTGAAGTGGTGAGATATTGAGACCAATTCCGTCATTTGCTGAATAGGAATCCTTGGTGTCTAGTCCCAACCCACTAAGAAATGTTTTCATACGCGCACTACCCAAAATTTGGTCGTCAATTCTAGCTACTGGCGTATTAAGAGACCATCGCAGGGCTTGTTGAGCGTCAATCATTCCATAGGTAGCACCAGCAAAGTTACGCATGACATAAGAGGTGCCTGGATATGTATAATTACTAGAATCGAAACGTGAAGCTGTATTATATTTATCCCCGAAATATTGGAATAGTGGTCCATATGCCGTAAATGGCTTCATAGAAGAACCTGATGAACGAGTTGTTTGGGTAGCATGGTTCCAATCGGATTGACCACGACCGCCGACCATACCGACTACGATTCCATCAGTATCAATTACCGCGACGCCGACTTGTTGATTATCATCCAAATATTCAGCTGACATTACCTTGTCACGAATAGCATTATAGACATCCTTATCCAGATACGATTTAATGGATAGAGTTGTTTTGGATAAATCATAACCCAAGTCACGAGCTTCATTCAACACTTCTTGAGTGTACTCTCGGTAAGCGTCGTTGATTTTCTTTTGCTCTGTCTGATAATGATATCGTTCGGCAAGTGTGGATTTTAAATCGACGGCTTTTGCCGTTTCTTTTTCCTCTGTTGTAATGAGACCTGCGTTTTCCCAGATTGACAAAATCAAATCTTTACGGTCGAGACCATCATCACCGTTATAAAGGTCATATGTTGTTGGTGCTTGCCCCAAACCCGCGATATAGGCTAACTGGGCTATATTTTCGGGTGTTTTTTCTGATAATTGTTCTGGTGACTTATCGAAATAAACGCGCATAGCGGCTTTTGCACCGACGGTACCTTCACCCAACTCCAATTTGTTGATGTAATAGGTTAGAATATCGTCCTTACTCAAGTTGTGGTCCATTTGAATGGCTAGGAATAGTTCATGAACCTTACGTGTAATAGTGTCATAGCCACGGCCACCATTGTAGTAGGTGTTTTTAATTAGCTGTTGTTCGATGGTACTACCACCACGACGCCCTAATACACCTTGAAGAGTCCCTTTTAATGACCATCCAGAACTATTCCAGAAATTGGCGTCTTCAACAGCGATGAGACCTTTTGTGTACAATTCAGGTAATTCATCAAGTTTTGCAGGCTGAGCTATTTTTTCAGTATCTGCATAGATAATATCACCATTTTTATCGGTGATGGTTGTGACACCATATGTATTTAGATATACCGTGTCAATTGGTGGTAATGTTTTTAGTTTATTATTAATGTAAAAGGAGAATCCGCTAATGCCCACTACAAAAAGTAGGGCTGTTACAATAATAAACCATTTGAAGAATTTTTTCATTTCAAATTTTGTTTTCCTTTCTATTCATAAGATTATTTCTATCATTATTATATCACTACAGATATCATGTTGTCAATTGTAAACCATTGTTCGTCTGCACAAATCACCTAAATGTGATATAATAGAAATAGAAAGAAATTATAAAGGAGGTCCTGTTTATATGGACTATAAAAATCCCTTAATTTTGACTCTGATGGAAGCTCCATCACAACGGTCAACTAAGAATCCAAATCAATTTATCATCAATAGTAAATCACCATGGAAGACGTTCCAGTCGGAAATATCTCGCGCTGCCCAAGCGTCTGCCGGATTTGACTACATTGCTATTGGATACGGACCTCAAGGTCCAGATGAAGAAAACCTTCGCGGTCTCAGTATCATGACTAATGAAATTTCTAAACTGGGTGACAAATACAAAGTACCAGTTATTTCACGATACGCCGACAAGGCTTACCAAATCAACCTAAAATATGGTGATGGTAAACGTTATATGCCAAGCAATGAAGAAGTTCTGACTAAATATTACCAATTTGGAAATAACGATGTATGGCAATATAATCAATCACAAGTTTGGGGTCGACTAGCAAAAATCAACGGACTTAGTGATGGTCGATATGGGGCAAATCATCTCAAAGCATTGACAGACCCGAGTCGTGGACTCACCAAAAAAGACGTCAAGGATTTCTTCACGCTCAGAGGAAACCAACCAATTATTCCGGCACTTATGAATGATGATATGATTGGTATGCCAGGTATCAATGCAAAACAAACTACTGATAATTTTTATATGGGTAACCGACTCGTAAGCCGTGGTGCAATTTCATTATCAACTATGGGTAGTGGATATGTAATCCCAATGAAGAATAAGAATGGTGATATGGCTAAATTCCAAATTGGTGCCGACGTATCCGCTTACAACCTCACATTGAAGGCAAAAGCAGCTGATGGGGTATCTATTCAGAACTCTGAAATCTATGATAAAGATTCTAAATTATTCAAATTCAATTTCACTGATGGATATCCAACGATGCTCAAAGTTGCGCAAGCAAATAATGAAAAAGTTGTGTTTGAAGATTTGCTCGGACAATTTGTAGTACCACTAAAACAGGATATTAAACCATTTTTGGTAGAGCGTGGATATGAAATCCCTGAGTTGATTGATACCTTAAAACCACAACCAAAGGCCAAATATAACTGGCCAGCACCGGGTAATATGGTTGGTGTAGCTGAAAAAGGTGGGCTCGATGTTCCTAAATTGGTATCACCTAGTTGTGCCGGGTTCATCCCCGTATACCCACCAGCAACACCTGACGCGGGCTATACACTTCTTGTTGTGGAAGGTGCACTAAAAGGTCAAATTGTTGCCAAATATCTAGAACATAATAACACTGACCCGATTTCAAACCAAATTGCCAAAGATGGTAATGGATTGATTGTGGCTCAAGTACCAGGTGTTATTCGCAAATTTATCGAATCAACCAGAGACATTTATGACACGTTTGATATTCGTGATGCGGTCGTTGCTATGGATGCCGACGGTCGATATAATCGAAATGTTGCAAAAGGTATCGCCGATGCAGAAGAAATCCTATCTGCTCAAGGTCCTGTACGTGTTATGTCATGGAACCCGGAACAAAAAGGATTGGATGATGCGCTCATTGCATTCTCTAAACGTGAAATCACTCTCGATGACCTAGGTTTGACATTTGGTACGGCCAATGAGTTATTCCCACTTGCGCAAGCAACACCGCCAAATCCATATCGACTCGATGGTACACGCGCTAACAAACTTGATTGGCAGCTCGAATACGAAGATGACAAACAACGTAGCGACGCTGAAAAAACTGCAGTCATGAATATCTCTCGTGAACGAGATGAACAATTGAGACACGGTGGTGTCCAAGAAGATGTCCCGCCGATTTATCAGGTACCAGATGATGCCTTAGCTCGTATCTCAGAAAAACGAGAACAGGGTGAATTATCCGACGAAGATATTCGCGCATTTATGCAATCCATATCGGAATTGACAAAGGATTTACAAGACCGCGTATCATCATTTGCACAATAAGAAAAACCTCATCAATTGATGAGGTTTTAATATGTCTTGAATTCAGCTTCAAAATAAGAAGCGACGTCAGATGACACATCTGATGCATTTTGTACTGATACTAATTTACCACGAACAATTCTGCGTTGGGTTGCTGACATATCATTACATGTTACAAGAGTAATGATATTCTCACCTGTCTCATCTAGAACTTCAACTGCTGTAGGCTCTACTAATGTTACCGATGTAATCTCATAGGTATAGACCTTAGATAAATCTGTTAAGTAGATTTTCATACCGGCACGAGCTCTGATTAATGGCGCAAATAAGAGTGTTTCATCATATGCGTCTGAATAGTGACTAGCTAGGGTATAATTACCAATACCCATTTCTTGACCTGGTTTCATAGTTGCAGCACCAACCAAAAGGTTATCGTCCGACATCCCTTTGACAATAGGTAGGTTGATACCTACGTCGGGAATTGCGATTTCACCAATCATAGGCACTTTTGATTTATTCTGTTGCGCCGCTAGAATAGTATCAAGAGAAATTGAATGTACCGCATCATAATCATAGGATGCTTCTGAATTTTCGGCAGATTTGACGTCTTCGGGTGTCAGTGCCTTTAATTCTGATTTTGTAGACTCACTCTGTTGCTTCATTAAGGTTTGCTTAACAGGTTGAGTCGCTATTAATGCGATACCAACAATCAACAAAATAACAGATACAACATAACGTGCAATTTCGAGTTTACTGACCTTCTTCTTGACCGGTCGTTCTTTTTTATATAACATGATTGTCCCTCAATAGTTGTGACCAAGTTTCCAATTCATAAAATTTTGTATCTGGCACCCATTTAACCGATAATGTATCAGTCTCAGTCACTTTAATATTTTGGTCACCGATGTTTGCGATATAAACCAAACCAACATGGACCTGACCAACATCGTTAGAATCGTCATTGACAAGACCGTACAATCCGATTTCTACTGGTTCGACACCGATTTCTTCGAGTAATTCTCGTTTTGTATTTTCGAGAAGTAGTTGATACCCTGATAGCCCATCGACTGGATTCATGTGCCCACCAACACCAACTGACGATTTACCGTGGAGTCGAGATTCTCCACCACCAGATAATCGTGTGTAAAGGAGTGTTTCCCCTTTATTATTTTTAACAACTACATATGAAATGAGTTGTTTGTATGACGGGTCTTCTTCGACATCTCCGCGACGTTTAATATCAAGGTGCCCCAATGAGGTTGTCAATTTATCGTGAGCGTCAACCACGGGGATGACCCCTGTAAATGGCTTATCAAATAAATCACTTGTTGGGACAACTAGTACCAATTCATCATTTTTATCCATGAATATGATTTCCTTTCTGATTATAATTCGGATAGAATTAACTGAGGCTTCACTCTGCCCATGAATTCATTCTTCTTCAATTCACACTTACACAAGATGATTCCATCGTTACCTTCTTCGATGCGTGTTTTTAATTTGTCAGCAAGTGGAATATCAAAGGTTAAAACTTCAACACCGTTGATTTCAGCCTTGAATGTCTTCCAAAATCCCAAATTGAGGTTGCAATTTTGAATCTCAAATGGGTCTAATAAGAAGACAAACTCCGTTTCAGCCTCAAAACCTTTTCCGAATGGTTTTAGCATATCGAAGAATTCAATAACATCCATTAAGTGTTTGGCGAATTGAGCGTCTGATGATATATTCCAATGTAGTGTATTTCCTGTATCGGAACCATCGGCAAAACTAAAGGTCATGCGGTTGCGTGGTCTAGTATCAACTGGTTGAGATTCAGCAATTTTGAGAACTTCTTGGACAATAGTGTTTGTTGCAGCATCAAATAATGCGCGGAATTTATCCAAATCTTTGTAATAAATTGCATAACCAGCAGCTTGTGCGTGACCACCACCACCAACAATAATACCCGGTGATTTTGAATCTACTTCGGCAACAATATTAGGTAATGGCGCTAACTCTGTCGAGCGCGCGCTACCAGATATGATAGTTTCCGATGTAACATTTTCAGGTATTGAGAACACAATCGTTGCTTTTTGACTTCTACCAACAAAGTGTCCAGCAACTAGACCCGCAATACCATGAGGCGCGTGAATATCGATGACATTTGAGTAAATACCTAAAGTATTTGGGTCGACAGACTGAATGGCCTCATCACGCAATTTAGATTTGAGTTCGTTCTGACTCATCATTTCTTTGATATTATCAGCACGGACTGATGTGTCATGGTGCAACAAACCTTTAAATGCCGTTTCCGGTGTAGCAACAACGCGGCGTGGTGCATTCAACAATGGTGAAATATACCAACCAATCAATTGTTCGTCGCGTGGTAATGGCGCCGGCTTCTTACCTTCCTTTTTGCGTTTTTCATCTCGATAATATTGCATTAACGTGACTAGGTCAAATAGACCACGCAAAGGTGTGTCATATCCTGGGACACCGATTGATGGTAATGGTTTACCATCTTGAAATTGATTTAGTGTTCGTACAGCTTCTCGCACCATAAAATGGTTTTCGTCAAGAATGGGCATGACGTCAGAAACGTTAGCGATACCCGCAAACACGATTAATTTGTATACATCATCTACTACTTCGGGTTTGTACGTGGTTGCATAAGCCATCATAGCCTTCCATGCGACTGCTGCTCCGGCGTTCCCCTTAAACGGGTAGGTGTCAGTTTGCACATTTGGATTGACAATTACGTCAGCGTTTGCCAACTCTGATGAACCCAAGTGGTGGTCAGTGACCAAAACTTCAATTCCTAAGTGTTTTGCATAAGCAACCCCTTCATACGCATTTGTTCCGTTATCCGCTGTCAAAATACATGATGTATTTGGGAATTTTCTACGCATATCATCAATCGCATTTACGTTCAATCCATACCCGTCAACCATACTCGGTATATAAATACGGTGATTGATGTTGAATAACGATAATGCAGCGGTCAATACACATGCTGACATAATACCGTCAGTGTCATAATCGGTGTCGATAATCAACAAACGGTTTGAGCTCTTGTCTTGAGAACGTTTGAATACATGAAGTTTATCAACTAATACCTTCATATTGGTATAAAGAAACGGGTCATGCAATGCTGATTCAGGTGTTGCGAAAATAATGTTTTCTAGTTCTGTTTTGCTCCATGACAGGGCGTCCAGAATTCGTTGAACAATTTTATCCTTCATGAGCACCACCTTGTTTTTGAATAGTTTGTTTGAATTCGTCTTCAAACCCTTTTATAATGTCTTCGCGACAAATAGTCAAGTCTCCACCTTTAGTAGCATAGCGGTTATTTTTGGCAAGAATAATTTTTTGATAAACATTGCGAACCAAACCACCGTTACCACCGTTTGTGACACGTCCATTCGCATCTGGATGCGATAAGTTCAAATCTACTAATTTTGTAAATAAGCCTTGTATGATGCGCGGGTCGACATCAGGTGCGTATTCGTCCTCGGCCTTTTTGCGCATGAGTTCAAAAATGCGAGCCATTTCCTCAGGTGAATAATCTTCAAATTCAATCCACTGGAACCTGCGACCTAATCCGGGGTTTGATGCGATGAATTGACGCATTTCCTTTGAGTATCCAGCAGCGATGACCACAAGATTGTCACGATGGTCTTCCATATATCGGATAAGAACTGAAATGGCGTCATCATTAAAGGTGTTCTGCCCATCTTTGACAGATAACTGGTAAGCCTCGTCAATGAATAGCACACCACCCAACGCTTGGTCTAAGATTTTGCGCACGTTTTCACCTGTTTGACCGACATATCCCTTGATAAGAGTATCACTCGTGGCTTTTGTGCATTTGTTTTCGGGTATTGCACCCACTTCAAATAAGGCCTGGGCTACGATGTCCGCAACTGTGGTTTTCCCTGTACCCGGGTCACCCGCAAAAATCATATGGTTTGAGAAGTCTTTTCCACCACCTAGGTTGATGGTGTTCATCAAACTATCGATTGATTGTTTGACATTATTTAGGCCAATCAATTCATGGAGTTTTTCCATAGCGCTCTTATATTTGGCGTTACTGTTAATATCACTTTGCACAACTTGGAAACTAGAATCGTCAATGTTCCAATAATTCTGGTCCTTTGTATTTTTGAATGCGATAGATGATTTCACGGCGTGATGCCCCGTGTTTTGATTCGGGCAATTAGTATTAGTAATATTAATATTAGCGTTAGCAAAATAAAATCCCAATGTGTCGTCATCTATTTCATCAGATTGATAATTGTTGATATTGATTTTGCCGGTTCCATACACATGGTAACTATTATTGGTCGTATTAGCCAATGGCCCACGCGCGGGTTCTTTTCTCAAATCTTTCTCACGAATGACGAACGATTTGAAAATTTCCGGAATATCACCACTTAGCAAAATGTTATTGAGTCGAGCATCTTGAAATCGCACAAATTTCCCAATTGCTGAGTTATTCATATCAACGTCATAAAAAGTAGACGACCATACTGAACCTCCATTGACGATTGAATGACCTTTAATTAAAGAACATTCTGAACGGTCGGATGTCTCGATATGGGGCCCGTAATAAGAATAAAATGTACAATCATCAAATGTTGTCTGCGCATCTTCATCTGATGTCAAACCAGTTAATACACAATGTTCAAAAATGTGCGAACCCTTACGCAAGAAAATAATCGGGTAAAATGCCATAACAGGTCCAATAATTTTGATGGTGACGTTACTAGCTGTGATATTGGAATCCCCGACTAGAGCGTTAGCTCGTCCACCAACTAAAAAATTAACATCCTCTAGAATGACAGGACTCTCAATTGATACCCCTAATGTTCCGGGTTTAACCGTCCATTTATTACCATTTCCCTTGATTGTCACGGGCTTTTTGATGGTTACTGATTCATCAATTGATTTGTGCAAAATAATAGTATCATCGACCGACGCCAATTTTAAGGCCTCGGCGATGGTTTTTGTACGATGGATTGGGTTCAATCCACCAACATGATAAGTTGTCATAGGATTACCTTTCACAAGTTATTGTTGAAACGATTAATCATTTCTTTATCGAAGGCAACCATAAAACGGTCGGTTGTAAAATAAACATCTACAAACTCTTCCAACCCTGGTATTTTGGTTACGAAATCTGCAATTCGCCATGGTTTGACTGGAATTGGCTGTTCAACAGTGAATGTCAATGTGGTCAACCCATTTTCACGTGTTTGTGTGACACGGTCAAATACCAAATGTTCTTTTTGGTTGTCAGTTAGCAAAACATCTAATTCGGTTACATGTGTCGGTTCACCATAACAACGAATGAGTAATTTTGTAATCATTGATTCTAATCCTTTCTAATTTATTGTATCATAAAACAGTTAAAAAAACAACTATAGCAAGGGTCGACCCTCGCTATAGTAACATATATTTCTCGGTCGTTCGTTTGTAAGGAATTGACCAAATTCCATATAGCCCAAGGCTCATTAGGTTGAGCATGTCGTGGACTAAAAATTTCAAAGTGTAGAGCGAGAGTCGTTTGACATCATTCAAAGTTCTCGGTCTCGATTCACTATAAGCCTTTTTCAAGTCTAGTGTCTCCAACGTCATATGAGTCAATCCAAAATGGGCGATTCGTTGGCAGATATAAACAACTACAGCAGCGATTACCCACATACGACTAATAGTCGAGGATTTGCTAAATGCCATTGTCAACGACAGACCAATCATTGATATCAATACATAAAATACCAATCTAAATCCGCGGACAAGATAATACCAAAACGGGATGATTGTTTGTTCATAAATTGTTCTATCGAGATAGAAATCCGCCAATAAACGACCAAACAATACACCACCAATCGTGAGAAAATAATCCGTAAGATTGGTTGTATCGGCCCCATAGTCCTTGAAGGCGTAGTCAAATGCTAAAGAATTCATCAATAGATAAATTGTCACCATTAATGAGTTCGTCATGATAGCTCTGAATACGGCGGCTATGAATACTGATTTGTGAGTTTTGAGAAAATGTCTTGCGTCGCGTTTGGCTTCGGAAACTGGTTTCCATTGACGGTCATAAATCATTAATAACCCCCGTATGAATAAGTACCCCACTTACGCAACAATTGGTGAACACTTCCACCAAATCGATTGTTAATCTGTTTGTTAACAAAGTTTCGATGACTCTCTGGTGTATCAAATCCGGCATATCCGTCACCTGTCTGACCAAATCCTGCACCTTCAATTCTATGAATAACATGAATGGCCTCAGCCGTAGAAAGTTGGTCGATTTTGGCGTCGAGACCATTTGCGTGATATCCGGCACCGTTACTATGACCAGGAATTGATAACAAATCATTGATAACCGATTGAGCCAACGAAGATGCTGTTTCAACTAGTAAGCCATCTGCTCCAAATTGAATTCCATCATACGATGTTGCAGGTTCTTCAGCAACCGTCATTGTAGTTTCCGGTTGAGATGTGGTTGTGGTAGTGGTTGTTGACTCGGTTGTCGTAGTCGTTGCAATTTCAGGTTGTGGATGATTATTAACTTCTAGAATCTTTTTGGCAATTGCTTTTTGTCGTGATTGTAAAAGTTGAATTAAATCATCGAGTCTGTCACCAGTTGCGGCAACCTTATCAATTGGTAGTTGATTGGTTGTCTGCTCAATTGTTTGAATAATAGAGCGTAGGTTAAACCCATCAGCGTGGACGGTTGTTGTGTTACCAATTAGCCCACCAAAAAGCAATAACGAGAGTACCGAGAGTGTAGCTACGTGGTGTTTTTTCAAAAATTTCAAAAATTATCCTCCGATTCCTAGTAACCATATAATGGATACAATGATGGCAATCGCTTTCCAAATTATACTACCTGGCATTCCGAAAAATGATTGCCCAACCTTATAAATTGGTTGAAAAATAAAACGATTACCTTTTACAACGGATGCTCCGTTGCCATAATCTTTATACTGTTGCAGTGGGTAAAACCACGCGATACCGCTGGTAGAAAATGCGTCAGCTATCAAATGACTAATATATCCGACGATGAACCCGAATGCATATGGCAAGATGATGGCACGTGTAGCTTGTACACCACCTAGATTCATAAATTCTAACCATTTGTATATACCGATTAATATAAGCAACATCCAAATGGTGTGAGTGAATCCACGATGTCGGATTGGTAAGTTGCGGTCAATATCCGGATATGATGCCCCGAATATGGCGCCAAGAATTAGTAAAAACGCAGCGAACGTGTGTACCATCGATGTATTAGCCAATGCAAATACGTCACTGATTGGGATAACAGGATTCGTTTGACCGATGTCTGGGATAAACGAACGTGTGATGTCAGTCCCCGTCACCGCATGATAAACGAGCCCTGAGGTAGCCATGGTAGCTACCCCAAACGCTCGGTGTGTTTTTCCAAGCATAATTAACCTTTCCGAGCCTCACGCAATTTCGTTCGAACTGCGCGGTCAACACGATTGTTTCGGTCATTCTTATCATGACCTTTCACAAATGTCACAATTGAATTGTTTCGTTCAACCAAATCAATAACAGTTTTCCAAAGCTCTTTGTATTTCTTAATTTTCCAAAGTTTATTCAGTACGTTTACAACGTATAATGAGTCAGTATAGATATGAACTTGTTCATTAGGAAACAATGATACCGCCATCGCAACAGCTAATAATTCAGCTTGAGCTGAATAAATACCTTTAATGATACGGAAATCTTCTTGCACCATTTGGTCATCTTTGTAGACCATCATACCAATAACTGCGTGCAATCCGTCAGCGGACGCATCGGTGTAAATTTCAATCATTCATTCACCACTTTCTGAATACGTTCATAAATATTACTTGGCGAATTTGATAGAGGATTTCCATCCTTGTCACCGATTGTATATACCGCCTCATGCAGGGCACCACTTTCATCAACTTTTACAATTGAGCCGTAGTGGTCAATTTGTACATCAAATTTCTCAGATACTGGTGTATGTTTTTGTACGTCTACAGTCTTAATCTTCTTACCAAAGTGTGTTTTGTTGTACAAACTTACAGCTCGTAACATATTAGATTGGCTAGCATTACAATAAGCACAATCAGTGTTATATACGACATAAGTGACACCTGGTTCTAGTGAATCTTTATCACTTACGCTGGTTGTCTCAAATGGGGCAACTAGCCCCCACAAGAACATAACTACATTACTAGCTACAAGTAGTAACAAGGGAACCAGTACCACATAACATAGTGCGATAATTTTGCCAGAAATTTCATCGCGTTTGTCATAAACCAAACGTAATGCTCTGCAACCTTCCCAGATTACTCCGACAGTTACGCCGATATAAAATGTGTACGTGAGCAACCCAATAGTATAGGTTTGATTCAAAATAGTTGTTGCAATAGATGAAATAATTAATAGAATTGTCCATTTCCAATTACTCAGTGTCTTCAACATTATTTGGTCCTCCTGATTCTGTTTCTTGTAGGTTTGGATTAGGGATTAAATCAGCTGTACCGTCAAGTGCCACACGAACAACGTGTGGTTCGGCATTTACAGCCTCTTCCACGAGGGTTGAATCACCCATGTAGTAACGCGCCGCATTCGCCATAAAACGAGGAAGATAAATGCGCACAAATTGCTCTTGCTTAACAGGATTATCTGGATAGATATGTTGCGCCATGGGTTTCACAACTTGATTCACTAACAAATGAGCATATACCTGAGTCAAATCATAAATTTCCAAATCAGACACATTCACCTGTGACAGTAAATTGTCCGCTGTTTGAATGATAGCTGTAATGAGTTCTGATTTATCAATGGTGTTTGATTTCAAAACTTCTAGTAAGTATGCCCCGTTATCGTTTCTAAAAATATAGAACCCATCGTTAAATGTCCTATCGAAGGCTGTAACAACCATACCGCGCTCTGTTTGGATGCGTCGACCATCAGTATGAGCAACAAACTGATACCCCAATGATGGAATGATTTCGTCCAACGAAGATTCCTCAAATGTCATTAGATGTAGTTCGAGCTCATTTAAATTATTTTGGATAATTTCAAACTCTTCATCTGTTAATGTATACGTCAGTGGTTGGATTTTATCGTCCATAATGACCACCTTTCTAATTTTATTCTTCCTATATTATATCATATTCGTCACAAATTGCAATGTTTGACTCGGACGAAAAAAATGTAGTCAAAAAAAGAAAAGAGAAGAGGTTTCCCTCTCCTCTCGAAAATTATCCGCGTTTACGACGGATAAGTCCAGTACCAGCACCCAATCCAACAAATCCTGCAAGGATTGTCATGAATGATTCGGCTGTACCAGTATTTGGCAATTCAGCACGATTTTCACCGCGTGTACCATCGAAATAGCTGTTAGCAATTTCATAAGCATGGCTTACTGGATTACCTTGAGATTTCCATGCGTTAGCTACATGAACATCTAGTGATTGCGTATCAATCTCGTCTGATGGTTGGTCGGCAACGATTGATGGTTCATCATAATGAGTTGTGTCGATATTGACAGTTAATGTTGGTAATTCATCGACGGTAGGTGCTACAAGTGTGGTAGCTCCAATTCCATCTTCATTTTGAGTTACTTTATAACCGTTCAATTCAGCATTCAAATCAAGAGCTGGCAATTCATCAACAGTCGGTGCCACAATTGTAGTAGCTCCAATACCATCTTCGTTTTGAGTTACTTTGTAACCGTTCAATTCAACATTCAAATCAAACGCTGGAAGTTCTGTTGGTGTTGTAGTTGGTGCATCAACTGTTGTGGCACCAATTCCGTCTTCATTTTGAGTCACTTTGTAACCGTTCAATTCAGCATTCAAATCAAACGCTGGACGTTCTACTGGTGTTGTCGTTGGTGCATCAACTGTTGTAGCACCAACACCGTCTTCATTTTGAGTTACTTTGTAACCGTTTAATTCAGCATTCAAATCAAACGCTGGACGTTCTACTGGTGTTACAGTTGGTGTTTCACGAACAACTGCAGAAACAGTACCTGTTGTGTCTTGATAAACTGCAAGAGCTTTGTCAATTGCGAGAATATCAGTTAAACGTTGAACATTAGATTTAGCGTCAGAAAGTGCTTTTTGAGCTTCTGTAAGAGCCACTTTTGCGTCTGCCACACGTTTGTCAGCATTTGCTTTATCACTTTCAGCTTTAGCCAATTTAGCGGTTAAGTTACCAAATTGACCTTGCAAGCGAGCAGCTTTATCACGAGTTACAGTCGCTTTATCGATTTCACCTTGGATAGCTGATAGTCGATAAGCCAAATGGTCAGCATAATCTGTAGCACGGTCAGCTGCAACTTTCTTTTCTTCAAGAGTTGCTGCAGTTGCTTTGACAGCCAACTTAGCAGTTGCAAGAGTTGCAGTTGCATTGTTCAATTCATTTGTTGCCTTTGTGATAGCTGCAGCACGTTGTTCTTGACTACGTGTAGCCGCTACCAATTGGTTATTCAATGCTGTTTGGCGTGTGACAAGGGCATTGCGTTCACCTTCTTGACGAGCTTTGAGGGCTTTCAAATCGTTAAGAGCACTTACTAGGGCACTATTATCACCTTCTTGTTTGTGAGTCACAAATACAAAGTGATGGTCAGCGAGGAATTTCATCTTACGACCATAGAAGGTTGGGTTGAGTGCATTGTCTTTGAAATTGTGGATGTTATCCCAGAATTTCTTGCTAGATTCACTCTCTTCTTCAAGGTAAGTTGTGCCATCTTCGTCAGTTGAGTATTTGCTACCTGTATGCGCATTGTTTTCAAATGCAGCATAACGTGATGTATCGTTAGAACCTACGATGTTAGCGAGTGCCAGACCCATCTTACCACCCATAGGTGCTAGAAGGGCACGACGGTGACCATGGTTAGCACCTGTTACGTTTGTGTAGTCGTCATACCAATTCAACAACATGTCGTAAGCCAACGTTTCATTGGTCACGATACGGTTAAAGTTAATGTATCCGTCTTCTGTACCTTTAGCATCACCGTATCCGGAAATGGCGTTTTCAAGACCTTTTTCGTACTTGTTACCTGGTGCAGTCAATACTGTTTTATGACTTAATTTGTTGTTACGTTGCATTTCATTAGCACGTTGTTGAGCATAGTCCAAGTAAGCGTCGTCCACTTGCATGTTACCAACAACACCGTTTGCTTCACGCAATTCATTTAGCAATTTCACAAAGGCTTGAGACAATCCACGATTGTCCACTTTATATCGGAATACTGGACGTGTCTTGTAAGTACGAGTTGCGAAGTCATATGGCGCTTTGCGATATTCTTCAAGAGCTTTTTGGAAATCCAACATATCTTGAGTTGCTTCAATTTCAACAACCTTGACACCTTGGAAGTTTACAGGTTCCATTGTTGGGTTACCTGATTCATCTTTTGGTGCATTGTTGCGGTTGTGTTCGTAATCCATAAGATTGTCATGAGCTACTACATTACGTTCAGACGGATTCAAATCAATTGTTTTGATAACTGGTTTATAGTTATCCACTTCTTGTTGTTTTGCGTCAATACGAGTGCTTGTAGCAGCAATTTGTGCAGATTTTGCAGTCACTTGACTATTAACATCATCCAATTCAGTCTGGATTTGTTTAGGGTCTTGACTAGTTGTTGCGGTTGCTTGGTTCAAAGCAGCTTTCTTGTCTTCGACAGTTTTCTCAGCAGCTTTAACAGTGTTTGTAGCGTCATCATGAGATTCTTGAGCTGTCACAAATTCATCTTTTGCAGTTTTCTCAGCAGTCTTTGCGTCTGACAGTTCGGCAGTGAGTTCTGATTTTTGCTCAGTTTTAACCTCAATTACCTTGTTTTGTTCTTCGACAATTGCAGCTGCATTTTTTGCAGTTTTGATGTCTTCTTTGACATCTGCGACAGCTTTTGTAGCGGCTGATTGTTGCCCTTCTGCAGTTTTAATATCGTTAGTCTTTTGGTCAACTGTTGATTGTGCAGATTTAACAGATTCTTGAGCCTTAGTCAAATCTTGACTAGTTACTGGTGATTTGTGGGTAGTTGTTGATTCTGTTGGTTGTGATACTTCAGCAGCGCTTACTTGACCGTTAACGTTACCTGCAGCGGTAGCTGCGGCTAAAATAGCGGCACCCATTGAAATTGTTTTCATTGTCTTGTTCATAGATATTACCTCTTTTACATTTTATTTTTTATCATGAATGAATTAGGGTTTCGGGACGACGTCCCGTTATGGTTCATTTGCGTATGCAAATGAACGAAATTGGTTGTCGGTCATTTAACCCCTCATCAAACATGATGTTGATTTCATGGACGGATTAGGGTTTCGGGACGACGTCCCGTTAAGTGTTCATTTGTGTATACAAATGAACGAAATCAAAACCCACCAATTTGATAGCGCTGTATGGCGCTATCAAATTCATAGATGAAAATGGGTTTCGGGCGAATAGCCCGTTTGATAACCATTTGCGTATGCAAATGGTTTTATGTTAGAGGTTTGGGTTGTGTTGCCAATGAAACAGTTGGTAATTTACTATTTTTACCATCAACAACCGATACTAAATTATGTTTTGGATGATAGAAAGCTCGGACACCTCCACCAGTTTTACCTTGTTTTGAAATGTCAGACACCTTGACACGTTTTACCGTATTGGTATCAAATGTTGCTAACAACGTATCAGATACTGGTGCGATATAAATGGATTGACAACCGTCTTTGTCACACTTGATTGAAGTTCTTTTTGTTTTGACTTCAAATTGTGAACCGTCAACGCGCTTAGCAGTGCCATCTGAATGGACAAATACTAATTCTTGCGTGAGCAGGTCTTTATAGGATGTGACATATAATCCATCAGGTTTTCCACCTTCCATATTCCAGTCAAATGTCAGTGTGCCATCTTTATCAAAAATACACCATGCGTTTGGTTCATCAGATGGTATATCCTCAACAATCTCGGCAGAGGCGTCAAACGACACATCATAGTGGTCAGATGGTTTGAAACATTTGACCCCTGAACCCGAAATTTTCTGAGTTTTTACCTTATCTAGCGGCAGTGTTTGCCCATTAACCGTTATTGTTGTTGCACTTTCTGGGATTGAAACATAGGTCACCAACTTTTGACCATTTTTAATCTTTCCAGATGATACCTTTGTAGATTTTGTAGTGGTCATAAAGGCTGACATGTCCATTTTCTTAGCACTACCATCGTCGTAGATAAATAACCCCTGTTTGGTTTCTGGCAATGTTACGAAACCGACACACTCTACACCTGGTAACAATTGATTTGACAATACACCACGTCCCGTAGTTGGCTGTGTATCGGATAAATGAATGTTCCATAGGACACCGTCAGAACCAAAAACACCCAATCGTGATTTGTTAGTTGTTCGAGTGGTTTCGGGGAATGATTTTTCCTGGATGCGAACATAATTATATTGGTCAATATTCACAAACATTGGTGATTCGGGTACTTCAATTTTAGATGCCGTCGCAAAATCAGCGTCGATGATGTCTGTTTTGCGAGGTCTGTTGCTAATCGTCTTAATTGACTCGTGATGTCTAATGATTTCGTTTCGTCGCTTCAAATCTGAATCAAGCATTGACTGTGTGAATGTGAGTTCTTTTTGTAGTTTTTTGCCCTCATCAATAATCGCCTGCATATCCATTTTACTAATGCGGTAAATTGGTAACGCTGCGATATCTTGTGCTTGCAATTCAGTAAATCGGAACTCGGATACTGTTTTGTGATATTCACGAGGCAACCCTTTTGGTTTTTGACCTGTTTGTAAAATTGTCTCCAGCTCCGGTCTACCGGACGATAGTTTAGCACACGCAATTACTTCGTTGATAACCTTTTGCAATATGATTCGTCCGGACAAGATTTCCATACGTCGGACAATACGAGCCTTTTCTTTCTCATATTTTGCAACGAGTAGTTGTTGTTGATACACCACATACTCATGCAGGTAATGTTTGAGACTATACTGGGATATAACTCCGTCATTCAATGCTATGAAATTATATGGCATAGTATCTTCGAGCCCGGTTAGTGCATATAATTGTATTTCTACCTGTTTAGGGTCGACACCCGCACGTAATGAAATTTTAATGTCGATACCATCCTTACCCGAATGGTTATCGACTCGAGCGATTTCTGGTATTTTTGGGGGCACTTTTTTACCCTTTTTATTTACCGTTTCTAGCGACGCCATAGTGATATTGGCAATCAAATCATCAACACTGCCGGAGCGTGTGAATGGCACCTCATATACGTGAAGCGCGTGTTCGTCCTTGTCATATTTCATACGACCACGAATGCGCAATCTACCCTTGCCTGTTTCATAAGCCGATAACAATTCACTCTTATTAATGATGACACCACCAGTCGGAAAATCAGGTCCTTTCAGAATCTCGAGCAATTCTTCTGTGGTTGATTTTGGTTTCTTCAAATAATGAATAACTGTGTCCATTAACTCAACAGTGTTATGCGTCGGAATAGAACATGCAATACCAACAGCGATACCAGTGGCACCATTCATGAGGAGTACCGGTATTTGAGCCGGTAGAACAGTTGGCATCTTCTCCGTTTCATCATAATTCCATTCGTAAGGTACGATATCAGGGGATAGTAGGGTGCCCATGGAGTCCCCAATTAGGGTTGTTTTACTCTCAATATACCGTTGATGGGCGGGTGGGTCACCATAAATGGAGCCGTTATTACCCTTTATACTCACAAGTGGTTCTTGATTTTTCCACTCTTGTGACATATTGGCAATGGCCTCGGCAACGGCTGTGTCACCGTGTGGGTGCCATTTACCGATGATATTACCTGTCAATCTTGCAACTTTCACATTCGAGCGCTTAAAGGTCGCACCAGATTCGAAATATTCGTTTAACGATAATCGTTGCACTGGTTTCAACCCGTCTCGGACGTCGGGGATGGCACGGTTTTTCACCACTTCCATACCATAATCAACAAAATTATCGGCAAAAACTACGGACAAATTTATTTTATTCGATTGTTCTTTCACTGGTTCCCCTTTCTAATCTTGAATGAAATACGCTCTGCGCGCTGCGACGTCGTTACCCATTAATTGTTTGATAACACGATTTAATTCATTCATATCATCAACGTGACATTGGGACAACTTGCGAGTTTCCGGTGTCAAAATGGTTGTTATGACTTGATGGGTTTCCAATTCCCCTAATCCCTTGTTACGATGTACCTTCTTAATTGTTGTGCGGTGTTTTTCGACAAATGCCTGTTGCGAAGTGTCATCATACATGTAATATTCCTTGCCATTCTTCATTTCGTTTACAAATAATGGAGTTTCGAGAATATATACATAACCACGCAAGATGAGTTCTGGTGCATATTTTGCAATGAGGGTGATAATCAAGGTACGAATATGTAATCCATCGACGTCCTGGTCAGTAGCGATGATGATTTTATGATATTTCAATTTTGTGATATCAAAATTTGCACCAAAACCACAACCCAAGGCGGCAAAGAAGGTCGAAATCTCTGCATTAGCCAACGCTTTTTCCAATGTCGATTTTTCGACATTTAGCACCTTACCACGAAGCGGTAGGATTGCTTGAAAACTCGGGTCTCTGTTGGATTTAATAGAACCACCTGCGGAATCCCCTTCAACTAGGAATAATTCGTTTTCCTCTGGGTTTTTGCCCTTGGCAGATGCCAATTTACTAGATGTGTATAATTTAGCATCTTTCTCGTCAATCTTAACGTTTTCATCGGTTTCTTTAGCCTTTTCCCAAAGCTCCTTGATAACGTCACTGATGACTGCTTGAACGAGAGCTATTTGACGGTCAAATCCTGTCACCCCATTTGCGAACACTGCATCAGCTACGAATTTAGTAACCTCTTCTGATACCAGTTTATCCTTTGTTTGCGGTTGAATTTCTGGGTCATCGTGTTTGAGGTCGATGATTGCGTAAAAGCGGTCTTCGACATGTTTTCGTTTCATCAATTTATCAATCGGCGTGTTGTTATTCACCTTATTGATGAGTGTGATGCGTGCCTTATTTTCATTATCAATTTCTGACTTGAATGTCTTATAATAATGGCGTAATAATGACAAACAACCATTATAAAATCCAGTTTCGTGTGTACCACCTAATTTATTATAGGTTGTATTGGTAAATGCTAAAACTTTACCATTTCCTTTTTTTGATAACCCCATGGCCAAATTTAACCGCATCTGAACCGTACTACCCATAACTACTTCTTCGCAATCTGCGGTAATAGTTACTGGTTTTCCAGCCAAATCATTTTTGTCATCCTCTGTCGCAATGATACGTAAATAATCAACAAGACCGTTATCTGAATGATAAACAATTGTTTCATCATCACGTTCATTGTTGAAAATGAGGGTTGACCCGGGATGCAAATATTGCATTTGATTAAAATATCGTTTTAGTGTTGGTGCTGAAATTTTTGTAATACGGAAAAATGTACTATCAGGTTTGAAATGAATTAGAGTACCTGTACGTCCTTTTTGCGGGGGTGATACGGGTAGTCCACCTTTGATTAATTTTTCAACGGGTATTCCCCCGTTTTCGTAACGGTCGTGGTAAATACCATCTTCCTTATAAATAGTAACATCAAAAAATTCTGAAGTAAAATTGGTAGCAGCTGCACCAGTACCGTTTAGACCGGCGGAGAATTGACTACCATTAGCCTTTCGGTTGGCTCGCATTTTACCACCCGCACCAATACGAGTAAATGCCAATCGCTCTTCAATTTGACCAGGGTTGGCCTTGCTCTCATATGGTGAAATCCCACGGCCATAATCCTCAACCGAAACTGAATCATCTTCATACAATGTAACAATGATTGGGTCGTTTGGATTCTTATAATTCGTGTATTCATCATAGGCATTATCAATAACTTCACGCACAATGGTTTCGAGCCCTAGCGCACTTGTGTCACCGATGTACATACCCGGACGTTCCCGAACCTTATCGCGGTCCGAAAGTAGAATAATTGTATCTGTCATGTGTTTTAAGTCCTTTCAACGTCTAGTATATCACAAAAAAAGACAATAAGAAAAGACCATGCGGTCGTTTCTTATTGTTGACTTTCTAGTAACTTCACTACGTCGTCGAGAGCTTTCAATCCATCATCGGTGTCTTTCGATTCTGATTTATTATCCACAAATGATGCGAATCGTAAATCAACAGCGTCAAGTCGGGCAGCCATGAGTGAACTTGCAGTTGATAGTTGTTCGAATGAATCTGAATTTCTAACAATAGCGCCTGTCAATGTTGTGACATCGGTTTGCATTGTGCTCAATGTTTCGATAAGCGTCTTCATTAGTTTGAGTTGGTTCATACTATCCAATTTATTCTCAATTGTTTCTTGGTTTTGGGCCATCGTATCGAAGACACTCTTACGGAACTCATCTAATGATGAAACAACCTCATCAGCAGTTTCATCGTTTGAGATGACTTCGATTAATTTATCCAATTTTTGGTCAAATGTCTCTTGTATGACTGTGAACAACCGGTCGTTCGCGTCTTTAGAGCCTTTTTCGATTGCGTCCAAACTTTGCGCTAATCCGGATTCAATAGCAATTTGTCGGTCAGTAACCTTCTCCAAATCACTTTGTGCTTTCTTAGTCAACTCTTCGAGGGTATCTAAACGTTGTGTTTGGGCCTTTTGGTCATCTCGAACCGTAATGAGGGTCTTTGCGACCCCCGTTACTGCCGTCAAGATACTGGATAGTAATGTCGTATCTTTTTCGTTCATTATTTACCACCTCCAAATAAACGTGCGAAGAACCCTTTTTTAGGTTGCTCAATATCATCATTAGTGTTTGATTCCACAATTGGTAGCTCTTGTGGTGATTCATCCGGCAATGTCACAACGATTGGTTCCACCTCATCAACATTATCATAACTGTTCGACTGTACGATATCAACTACTTCTTTAGTTGTTTGTTGATATTTGTCGTGCAATTCATCCATGAGGTGCGTGATATCAGCGCTAGCCATTTGATGGAATGACTCTTCGATATCTTTTGCACTCGGTCCAGTATAAAGTGGTGAAATTTGGCACACCTTATCATCAATAGATTTGAGTGTTTCACGTAATGTTTTCACCGTATCGTGGAATAAGACATTTAATTCATCAACCGTCTTTTGTTGATTTGATAAGGCATCTAAAGATGCATTGACATGAGCCAATTCCTCATCCATCTGTTTATGAGATTCACCAACACTTGATAAAAATGTTTCAACCCCATCACCAACACGAATGACTCCGTGTTCGATATCTGACAAATCAACGTGTTTGATATGGTCATCTAATTTTTGGGATGCATCCGCTACGGATTCAGACAGATTGTCCATTTGTACGGTTGTCACGACTTGCTGACGGTCCAACTCTTCTAATGCTCGTTGTCGAGACTCTGACAAGGCTTGGTCAATATCACCTGTTTTATTCAACAATTGACCTAATTGGTCAACCACCATTGCGTGTTGGTGTTCCAACTCTTGATATTTGTTGAATAGTTGTTCTCGACCTTCCGAAATTGATGCGGTGTCAATTTTTAGTACATCAGAATGATAATCAACAACTGCATCGCGAAGTGATTCGACATTATCTTTAACCTTTGATTGGATAACACCGACAACGTCCACCTTTTTGCTAGTTAGGCGAATTTCATGTTGTAATTGGATGGTATCATTTGATAGTTTCTTCATATCGCTCATATTATTCACCTCCAGCTGTGCGTTGTTCACTAATTGCCAATAGTGCGTCTAATCTAGCCTCCATCAGGTTCATGTGTTGGATAACCTCGGAAATCAATTGCTTGTTACTTTCGGTATCTTTTGTTGCTGATGCAAAGAATTCTGATAGGGAATCTAATTTGTGGTGCAAGTTTTGCACACGCTCACGCTGTGTCGCGTCATAATTAGCGCACTCGAGGCTGATACGCTCGAGCGTTTGGTCAACCGCGGCTACGGATTCAGTTAGCGACGTAATACGTTCTTGATATTGCGGGTCCAAAAGAACTTCTTTTAGCTCAACAAGAGCCGACGTCAAATCGGTAATGCGGTTTGTATAACCCTCATAAACTTCACTAATTCGCCCAACAATGGCGTCCTTATCCGCGGCATGAAGTTTTGTGATACCTTCAAGTTTTGATACAAAGGTGTTTGTCAATGAATTAATGACATCATCACCAATAGTTCCCTTGTCTGCCGCTGCTGATAACTGAGCTAATGATTCAAGAATAGCTCGTTGATTATCTAACACATCTGATAACTGTGTTCGAGTGTCACCCATTTTCTCTTGGGTATCAGTAGCAATCAAAGATACGGCGAGTGATTTCTCACCGATATCCACGAGTTGCTTAGAAATGTCATTTAAATTGTCAAGTTCCTTACTAATCATCTCATTCAAGATGGGTAGCATAACTTGTGTGTCTGTTAATGATTGTTCAACTGTCATGGTAATTATTACGCCGATTGGCGCCCTTTCTATTCAGATTGGAGAGCGTCTAACAAATCTTGTTGGCTCTCTTCTTTTCCGTTGATACGGGGTAATACTTCTTCATCCGCCGTATTCCGTGTGACAATGTGTATAATTTGTACAGGGTGTTTTTGCCCTGACCGGTGAAGGCGTTTGTTCGCCTGGCGATAGACCTCATTAAACCATGTCAATGAGAACCAAATAATGGTGTGACCACCGTCTTGTAGGTTTAGTCCGTGACCAACACTGCGAGGATTAGCCAGCATGACGGGTATTTTACCCTCATTCCATCGTTTGATAATATCTTTTACTGATTTTGATTTGGTATCAAGCAATACGGCGTCCGGCAATACCGCTTTGATGCGCCTCAAATCAGATACGAAATTATAGTATACTAAAACAGGTGATGTCGATACATCAACTAACTCTTTTAGTTTTTGAATTTTAGCGTCATGAAATACTGTAAAGTTATTACCATCATCGTGGGGTTCGTTATCGTAAACGGCACCCGTAGCTAATTGAATAAGTTTCGACTTCAGAATGGCCTTGTTACTAATGATTAGTTCGGCGTCATCAGCCTGAGCCGACACAACACCACGCTCACCACTAGCTTCCAACTCCCGAAGTTCTTTGCGAACTTCAGAATCCAAATATTTATAAACAGCGGCAGCCTTTTTGTTCATCTCAACATATTCATTAGTGTATGTTACATCGGGAATGTCAATCAAACCATTACCCCTCATAGAGATGACATACGGTTCGATTTTTTCGTAAATGGCGTCCTCAGCACCTCGCTGCAACTTCCATGAATAAATTTGACCAGTTCGTCTATCCATCATATCGGGTTCAAAATAATAACCACGATATTTAAAGAAATTATCACCAAGTCTATATTTAATTTGTGGGTCGACGAGTACAAGTTCTGACCATATATCCAACAACGAATTCGGTGCTGGGGTACCCGTCAATCCCATGAAGTATGGGACATCGTGAGTCAACCATTGCAATTTTTCAAAACGTTGTGATTCGTGTGATTTGAACATGGATAATTCGTCAACTACAACCATATCAAATGGTGGTTCATCATCTCCAGCAAAGGCACTCAAAATATTCGATAATTGTTCAGGATTTGTTGTCAAAATAGTCGGTTTTTGAATGTTTCGAACCTGTTCAAACAACTGTTCTCGTTTCTTTTTTACCAATCCAACATTCACAAGAACATCAATATCATAACCCCACTTTTCAACCTCGCGAGACCAGGTGTCGAGGGCTACCATTTTTGGCCCCACAATAAGAACTGGCTTATATCTAGAAATTTTATTTGTTGAAAATAATTCGTTGATAGTCGCTAATGTGGCGAGGGTTTTTCCAAGACCCATATCAACAAACAAGGCGGAACGTTTTGTCTCGAGTGCAAAATCAACTAACTGTTGCTGATATGGTCGCAACTGTGCGCCGCTTGGTGTCATCAAACAGTCTTGTGGATTTATTTGTTTGGGGAACGTTACTTCCTTATCACCCACAATCATAGTCGGTTCAATAGTAAATTTATGAAGTAAATCCAAATCTCGATTGAAGGTTGTTTGGTTTGGATAAACCATGATGATTTTCTGTTGAGTTGCCACCTTCAACAATTGTTCGTGATTTGGTTCACCTACTTGATTAGTGTTTGGTCGCAATGTAGCCAAACGCTTAGAATTTGTATATACTAATTCATTATCTTGTAAATTTGACTTTAAAGGGGCGATGGAAGTTTGTTGTAAGGGTGGTCTTACAATAACAATCGTCACTTGGATTCACCTCCTTTATACTCAGGATAATGTTCAGCACTCAATGGTTTATAACTCAACCGGTGCTCTGGTGTGTAACCATATTTCTTGAGAGCTTCTTTGTGTTCCTTGGTACCATATCCAGTATTAGTGTTAAAACCAAATTCCGGGTAATCTTCAGATAATTTAATCATAATTTGGTCATGTAAAAACTTCGCCACCAACGATGCACACGCAATTGATAACGACATCGTATCACCTTTTACAATGGTTTTTTGCTCAATTGGTAAATCTAATTTCTGCCAATCGCTACCATCGATTAGTAAAACTTTGGGTTTATGGGTGAAGGCTTGTACGACATCGGTCATAGATTTCCTAATAGCCGGATTAATGGTGTATTTATCAACTTCTCGAGCTGATTTGACATCGAATCGCACTTCAATTGCTTTTTCATAAATTTCTTTGACCAATCGTGCATGTTCGGATTTGGGTATCTGTTTGGAGTCGTTAATTTCCGGCAAATCAATACCTTCGGGTAAGATGACCCCAGCTGTTACAAGAGGGCCCGCTAGAGACCCCCGCCCAACCTCATCTAGTCCGCACACATATTTTCCGGGATATTGTTGTTCATAAAATAAACTAGGCATTATATACCACCTTTCTTGATGGGTTCAATTGTGATGACTAATTTATAATTCTTGCTATCTGATAATTGAGTTGATTTAAAGGTTGTTGATTTAATAACATGATTGTTATCATCAGATAATAACCCACTATCCACAAGACCATCAATCAAGGCTTTTACGGTCGGGTACCAATTTGGTGCGTCCATACGTCTTGACGTTGGTGGTTGCACATCGATAGTGATTGTGCATGGGTTTTTCCGTGTGTATATCGGATTTTTCCACTTTTTATTAGCGGATAATTTTCTCAAGAATTGTGTCAATTGTGATTTAACCCTAAAATGCATACGGTCGTTTGCGGATATCATTTGATTACCGTGTTTTAGGGTTGTTGGGTTTGTTTTTCTGGTCAATTCATATTCAAATTGATGCATATTAGTCACCGTTATTCAAATATTTAATTGACATAGCTGAAATAAATCCAACATATTTAGATAGTAACTCTTCGTATACCTCAGGAACGGTAACAGCGTGGATATAATTCAAATCCATACGATGCCAATCCTCATCGATATCCTTTGGAATAGGGATTGCTGAGATAATTTTCACATCTTTAACATCACTAAATCCGTATTCTGTGATTTCTTCTCCACGCACCAATTTCTTATATGGTGTGACTGTTGCGGTGAATTCAATCAAATCACCCGGGAGTATCATTCCAGCTTTTACAAATTCACGAGCATATGATGTCCATACGTGGTCAGTCAAAATGACGCGTTTGTATTTTTGTTTCACTTGACATAACAAGATTGTAGGATTTCCGTCGTAGTCGCGCCCAAATCTACCAACTTCAGCTCGAACCGTAATAGTTTCACCTTCTTGACGACTCATATTTACGCGTTTCGCATCTGATTTTGTTTGATGAATAATTGCTTTTGTTGCAATATTGATTGTTTTTTCTAAATTTTGGTTTTTCAAAACAATAAATCTATCAGGATTTTGACGAATACATTCTTCGTATCCTTGTTTGACACGCGCTAAGAATTCATCATTCTCATATTTATCGGTTCCAACACGAGTGGCGCGACGTGCTTTTGCTGTTTCGATATCGACATCCAAATAAATCGTTTTGTCAATAGGTGCACTTTTGGTAATTGCTCGATGTAATGTTTTAATGACATTGATGTCATAACCCAGACCATACCCTTGATAGGCAAGTGTCGAGTCTGTGTATCGGTCTAATAAAATGTAATCATAAATCTTCAAACTAGGTACAATAACTTGTTGAACCATGTCGTTACGAGCTGCTATAAATAAAAATAAATCTGTTGTTTGATGGCGTGGCATATCCGATTTAATTACTTCACGAATATGTTCACCTAGTTTTGTCGTGCCGGGCTCTCGCAATACGAGCACCTTAAATCCTTTTGATTCTAATTGGTCTTTGACACCTTGGATTACACTGGTTTTACCACTGCCATCAATACCTTCAAATGTAATTAATTTAGCCATTGGTTGAATCACTATTTCCTTTCTGTGTTGCAAAATAATCGTATAAAATATCATCATCCACACAATAACCTAAATGATTTAGATAATCTGCGAATGGCTTAATATATCCGTAGGACTCGGGAAATTGGTCGGTACGAATTGTGCGCGTAACGTTCAACTCGTCAATTCCGTCAACAGATACTGCTTCCATTTCATATCTATATTTTTGAGGTGGTAATAATTTTTCTACAATGTCACGTGCGTCATCATCGTCAATTCTCAAATTAATATACATACACCCAATTGCGTCTGTCAAAAACACCGGTTGTGGCGCATAGCGAAGAATATGAAGATGGTCATCATCCGGAATACCAGTTGTAGAGATACGAATCCATGATTGAATTTCATCTGGTAATTTGGAATAGACATGTAGTTCTCCATCGATAAATTCCCAATGTTTCAACGTCAGTGATAATTTACTGCAGTCACCGTGATATTTTTTCTCTGCATTCTCAACTGCTGATAAGGCAATATCTCGGCTAGGGATAATGTGCACAATATGGGTTACGCCATACAAAATCGGAACATCATATGTGCTGGTATCGATGATTTGGTCATCCAAATGAGTGTGCACGGTCATTGGGACGTATAACGCTTCCTGTTTTGGTTCGCGTTTAGCGATGCATACATCTGTACCATTGAATTGTACAAATAAATCTTTTTTGTAACCACCAACAACTGACCCCATAGGGTATGTTAATCGCACCATGGTCATGTCACTATCACTCCAAACTTCAGAGATTCTAGGAACATAACCCAACAATGCCGGTGGTTGATTATCCAAACCATCCATATAAATAGGCAATTGTGTCGCGCCTAAATAATCTTGGAACGTTGGATATTCTTCAACATAATGTGTATTATTAAACAATTTTTTAAAATAACTCATTAAAATAAATCCTTTCTATATCATCAATATATCACAAATATATCAGGAAGTCAAGCAAAAACTACCCGAATACATAATTCGGGTAATTATCATTTAAAATAATGGTTCTCACACCATTCAATCATACTTAATAGATTATTTTGCGGGAAGAAAATATCCAAACCTTCATGACTACCTTCAAGGTCTTTGCGATTTGTTTGCACCACCCCGTCGTCATTATAGGAAATATAAGACACTGTCGCAATTTTATCAACCAATAAGGCGAGGAAAATAATCGGTCCGATTTGGGGCCCACGGGTACTTTCGGTTGTCACCTCAATAATATTTGTGTCGATGACTTCCAATCCGACAACAACCCCGTTACATTCACAAAATCCAGTGTTTAAACATCCAAATAAGGATAGGATATTACCGAGCCAACCGGGTCCAAAATCACTATCTGACATTTCAGCCTCTGCCCGGTCTAAAAAATGTACAAATTGTGATGCCGATTCCGGAGATGAAAATACTACGCGTGTTATTGTTGTATATCTATTCATTTAAATTCTTTCTAAGTGCGAGTGCACGGTGTCGAATGTTTTGATAAATTGGTAGCATTTGTTGGTATACAAATTTCCACCATCCGCTTCTTGATTTATCAAATTCGCCATAATATTCAATCACATCAGGGTTGAATTTCAACTTAAACTTCGAAAGTGAGTCATTCAAATCACCATCGACACCACCCATTGATAGTTCGTGAAATCCCTGGGCCTTGGCGTCATTCATAATGGTCGCAAATGTCAAATACTGACCAGAGAACTTCGAAAATTTATCGTCCATTCCAGCATAGAGTATTTCTTTAGATTGATTTGATGCTATTACCAAAGCTCCGCAAACGACTAATGGTTTGTTTGAATCTGCAAATGTACCCAACAAATCAATTAAGGATTGGCTACTCTCAATTTGCTCCTGCAACTGATGCCATTTTTTGGGTGCTCGACCAATACGAATACGTTCTGCAATTAGTTGGTCATAATGTGCACATTCTTCAATAAGTGCGCGAGTCACATCAATGGTGGCCAAATATAGCTCAACATCATCACCAAATTCATTAAATAGTGATTCGAAATACTGTTTATTTCGTAATGTAATCCCTTGACGAATTTCAGTTGCGTGGATAACCTTCATAAAATCGTCCAACTTGTCAACACCATATACACCAACTTTCACATATTTTCGTACTGCGTCACGAATCAAGCGCCGTGTTTTTTTTGGAAACGCATCCGGGAATGTTCGGTTTAGTGGTACTACCATATGATATCGTGGTTGAATAGTTGCGGATAACTCTTTTGGGAAGCCTTGGTGTGCGTATCCCTCTCGCAAAAACTGACCGATTAATCCAGTTTCACCATACATGAGAGAATCATCGTTTGCAGTTTTTCGTCTGATTAGTACAGGTGGGTCTATTTTTACATATTTTGCCCCACCGACACGGGTGACGAATGATATGTCACGTAATACATCGGATACTAAATCAGTGTCAGAATAATCCATGACAGGCCCTTTTGGTGCATACCATAAACCTTTGCGTGACAAAAATTGCACCGCGGCCACTGGTTTTCCGTCTTGACTCCACATAAATCTATGAGGTAACCATTCCAACTTTAAATCGGCCCACGCGGGTCTCTGCATAAAATTACCATTTGGGTGCTGAGTTATGAATTCGTCAAACATATTGTCATCAAATTCATGCATTAAAACAGTCAAATTACATCATCCTTTCTACTATTATACTAAAAATATAATTAACTTTCTACTATTATATTACCAGACTGTATGGTATAGTATCGCCACCCTTTTTCCGTTGAATAGTTGGTGGTTACTAGATGGTTCCGACAAAATTTCGAATTGGTCGATAATTTTGAATCGGGTTAATTCTTCAATCAAAGCTTGTAGATACAAAATATCATCGTAAGGAAATATGGCCAATCCCCTATCATTTTTGGCAATATATTCGGATGCCGATTGCAACTCATTTCGAAATGTCTTTCGCGCACCTGCGGGAAATGTTCTGTTAGAAAGTCGACTATAAAGGGCATCCGATAATTGACTGGCAATCATAGAAATCCACCCTTCTATACATGTATACCGTCTTACTGTTGAATGGGTAAGTTTCAACCAGCATATATCCAGGTAACTTTTGTCGGGTATCTGTCATAACACCATCGATTGGTATTTTCATATCCGTCATCATGTAGCACACGTTATTCTCCGTATATTCTGTAAATTCGGGTAGTGACAGAATTTGGAATCGTTGAGCGTCCGAAACGGTAAAGTTTTCTAATCCCAAATCTTCAAATGGGATTGACACGCCACATCTAATCAACTTACAATTCGGGATTGGTTGTTCCCCAATAATTGTTTTTCCAAATAATAGATTTGATAATTCCTCATTTGAAAAATCACCAATAATTTTAAAAATCATCAAACAACCCCCTTATAAATAAATTGTGCACAAACGTGTGTTGGTATCGCAACGAACAGAGCTGATTGGTTTATCCTGCATCAAATCAATCGAGATAAGTGTGCTCACTTCCTCAAACTGAAATGCTCTTGTGGCCATGCCTTCAGATACGAATCTGATAGACCATTGATAACTCGAATAATGGTAAATGATATATAAATCATGAATGACATCTGATATGTGTTTCATAATACACCTTTCTAATCTAGGATTCGTTTCAAATTGGATAACGATAAACTATTTCGGTAAAACATGCGTTCAATATACGCCTTTTCGTCATCTGTCAAATCAGGGTTCAATGATTCCGCCATAGATGATATAAAATTAGTCGCAAATAAATTAGCACCATCATAGTTCATGATTTTGTCATACTGGTTGCGTCGATATTCTAAATCATCCGATGACGGTTGATGATTTAATGGTGGTTTCTTTTTGCGCAATTTGATATTGTCTATAATTAGACATGCAAATACTAACACAATAACTACAAAAACCAATGAACCGAACATGGTGTAAAATGCCGATAAGAACGCGATTGCTATTGGGACTGCAATGATGAGCTTTATCACAAAAGGTTTCAAATAACCTTCCCTGTGTCGTCTTGACATCATATAGAAATCAGTTACAATATTCGAGAATGCTAAAAACAACAATAATGATGTGACGACGGTGAATACCACTTCTGTAATGAATTTTGCAGTACCCCAGGAAACACTAATAAATGAACCCTGAAATAGACCTTCGTGGTATATTTCAGGCGATGAGAATAAATATCCAGCAACAATGAGCGTGGTTACAAATCCACCAGTCACTAAAATGATGACCCCACCAAATACATATATGGTATGTGCTATTCGGGAGATTGATAGTTTTAATTCGTCCCAATCTCTTTTTGTTGGTACGTTCATTGAATAACCTTTCTACTATTTGTCAAAATAATCTAGTCGGCGCAAATTCGCCAAAACCTGTTCACGTAAATCAGATAATGTATCAAAACTAGTATCCAAATCGCGCGTCTTTATGAGTGTTTTTAACTCAACTGTATCTTTTGTAACGGTGGTCACAATGATATCAGCATCTTTATTCAAAACATCATCGTGATTTGTGATGACGTCACGAATTATCTGTTTAGCTATGGATAAATCCTTATCCAATTTAATGGTAATAACTAATGGATATACTGTTGTCGAATCTAGTAAATCATTATTTACAATAATTGCCTCATTTAACAGGTAGTTTGGGACGATTGCTCGTTCATTCGTAGTCAAATGAATAACGGTGTGCCGCATATTGATTTTTTCGATGATACCTGAAATGTCTTTTTCGGGTAATCGAATGCGTTGACCTATTTTAAAGGTTTCCGATGACAATAACAATGCACCAGCCAATATGTTTTTGAGGGTATTTTGTAACAAAAACCCCAAAACGGCGACTAAAAGCGCCGAATTGGTCAAAAATGTTTTCGTCATATCCCCCAGAATACCGAACCGGTCGGCAATAGCTATGATAATGACTACAACAATAGATATTCGAGCAATTTTCCGCATAATGCGGTTGGTAATATTATCATGTTTGCGAATGATACGAGAAAATATAAAATCAACCCCTATAAAAATACCAATCGCAAGAATGATAGAAATAATCAAGGAGAAGTCAATCATTAAACCCACTCATACCCTTTCTATTTTACCAACCACCTGATGCACCACCGCCGTCAAATCCGCCACCACCCCAGTCACTAGATGACCAGGATGAACCGCTATCAGATGACCAGGATGAACCACTACTAGAGGAACTACTATGAGAAGAACCACCAGATGACCACCAATCATCATGGTGTTTTTGACGCTTCTCTGCTAAATATTCACTAACTAATAATGCAGTCCATGTGGCATTTGATACAAAATCATAATTATCAGGGTAGAGTTTATCCCTACCTTCATAGTCATATTTGGAACGGCGCAATTTATCCTCCGCAGCGAGTCTATCGCGTTCCTTTCGAGCTTGCTCTTCACGTGCTAAGCGTTCGTTGTATTCTCGGATGTGTTCCGTCGTCCATGATGGATTCATTTTGAAATGTAATTGACCGGGATATAATTTATCACTACCTCGATATGAATGTTGTGAGCGGTTTAACCAATCATCATCACGAAACTTAGTCAGACGTTCAACTGTCCATGTGTTGTTATCGACGAAATCATCATCTTTTGGTGTTAGTTTGTCAGGGCCCGTATAGTCATATTTGGAACGTTTTCGAAATGAACGATTGTCCCATGCTTCGACGGCGGCACTAGCCAACATCGCGACAAGTTTGAAGCCAATCAATACCAACGCTAACCCAAATAAAATTTGAAAGACTATATTCCCGGTATTTCGTATTTTTTGGTCGCGTTCTTGCTTTGCCTGAATTTCTTCGGCAGTTTTTGGTCGAACAGCTTCATAAATCTCATCAAGCATATATGTCACGGCTCCATCATAGTCACCCTGTCTCATATAAGATTTTGAACCGTCTAGTATACGTCGAGCGTCCCAATCGGTTAACACTGTTGATAATTCATTCGATGTCTCAATTCGGAACTTTCGGTCTTTAATTGAGATGGTAATCAGAGCACCTTTATTGCTGTCAGCATATCCAATTTTCCAAGCTCGTGAAACTTCATTAGCTCTGTCTTCAATACTATCACCATCCAATGTGTCAACAATGTAGATGCCGATTTGTGCGTCTGATTTGGAATTGATATCTGCTAATTTTGCAGATACACTATCTGACAAATAATGATTTGGGTCGTAAATACCGTTTAATGGTTTATCGGGTACACCCGATTCCGCATGGACCGGTGCAATGATGAACATAATCGGTAAGAATAACAGTAGTAGTAATTTTTTCAATTTTTATTACCTCCGTCATATAATTTCGTCAACTCGGAAGATGGTTGGACAGGTTCAAACGTAATTCGAACTTCACCGTAATCGGTTAATTTGTGCAATTCCCAACTTTGATGGTCGCCAATTGCTGCATGATATCCGTCAATTGGTCTATATTCAATCTTTGTGATTTTACTATTTTGGTTTGGTTCACCAATCATATCACCAATCAATATGTTTCTTGTGACAGACTCATCACCTTTTTGAATTGTAACTGTTGCATTGGTAGTCTTATTTTTCATCAAATGAGAACGATTAATATCCCTCTTAAGAGTGTCTCCACCTTTAAGTGTTGGTGTTAAATCTCCGGTGCTGATAGTAACATCAGCTCCAATATCGTTTGTATATATAGTTGACCACTGGGATACAGAGTATGGTTTGTAGTACACATCAGATGTGAACGGATTTACCAGTGAAAATATAAATGCAACTAATGACACAATACCAATACCCATCAAAGTCACACCCAATTTGTCAATAATCTTACCATTAAAATTTTCACTTATGGACAAACCGAGTATGCCACTAATGACACCAACAATCAAAAGTAATCCACCAATGCGTAGTGTATTATCAATCAAATAAACGACGACATCGCTCATATCATTTAGGAATCCAATGATTGTATCTATCATTTTTCAACCTCTTCAATAGTTTGATTATTGCCTTCATCTGCAACATCTCTCCATACAAATAAGGCACCTAATGCGTTAACAATGTAGAAAATGTATTTTCCCACATTGGCAAAATTTCCTTGTACAAGCGCTTTGAATAATTGGATAATGTCATAGATGAACCAGAATGACCACTGGGTGTCGATTTTTAGGGCGTTAAACGTGTTAGCGACAAGAGAAAATGCAAATACAACAGTTGTCAATCCAGATAGCCATGTTACCTGACCACCAAAACCGATAAAGTTTACAGTTGCTGAGAAAATAATGGCGACAAACGTTGTAACCAATCCTATTAGTTGTTTGCGTGGTTTACTCATTGTGTTCGGTAATCCGTCGTGTGACTCATTCCATTTCTTGATAGCGATTGTATAAATGATAAAAGTCACCGGATAGGTAATAATTGCGGCTTTATTCCCGAGTATGAAATCAATAGTACCTGACAATACTGTATTGATAATACCTAGATAATTCCCTGATTTCTTCAATTTACCAGTGAACCGCGTAGACAACATTGAAATACCAACGTTGATAACAGAAATCAAACCTAATGGGATATAAGGTGTGATTGGCCCCCAATCAACAAATTTATCAAGGCGTGTCCCTAAATAACCGGATGCTATGGCGATGCCGACGACTAATATAACACCCAAAATATCAAAATAAATAGATGTTGCAAATTTTTTCAAATAATTTCTCATAAAAATGCCTTTCTAATTGATGCGTGAACTATGATGACTACAGTATTCGATAAGTTCGGTGACATTTGAGGCAGTTCGATGCCAGGTGTCAGGTGAGTTATTCCCGTTTAGGAATTTAACAGCCGTTGCACCAGTGCTCTCCCACTCTTCTAAATTTGGATTGAAATCGTCAATTAGTACGTCATCAGTTTGTAAATTGCGACCCAACCATTGTTGGGCAGTCTCTACCTTTGAACCTTGTGTGAAAATTGCATTCGAACCTGGTGCAAATTTCGATAACCATTTGTGTTTGTCCATGGTTGATTCGCGATAGTTTAATGGTGGCGAAACTCTTGATAAGAACATATAAGGTATTTTAAATTCTTGTAACAAATGCACAAACGCAACAATTGTTGGATTCGGCTCGCATGATGCAAAATAGTGAGGTTGTAAAAATTTTGGGTTTTCTCCAATATAATCATCACGAACATGGTTCGCTATTACGCCGTCCATATCGATAAAAATCATAAGTGCTTCCTTTCTATTAAAAACAAAACCGTAAAAGAATAAATGGGGATGACAAAAAATGAGGGATAAACCCTCATTTTTATTCTTGTTGATTTTCTTGAGATTGCTCAAGATAAGCATAGGCAGCTGCAACCACTGCATTCGGGTCATCAATGACCATATACGACAATAGTAAATCTTTGGCGTCTTCGGATAATGTATTTACTACACCAGCCAATAGGCGGGCACGTTGGTCCTCATCACCAATGACCACCGCACCGGTACCGCGAAATACATTCGGGTTATTATAAGCGAAGATGAATGTTTCATCTCCAGTAACATTTTGTGTTTGTTTTTCAAATTCTTTGATTAAATTTTCCATGTTGATTGATTACCTCACATTTTATTGATTTTTGTTATTAATAGTCTTTTGGTATAAATCTACCAGTCATAGGGTCAATTTTATATTTCGGGTTGATAGCATCATCCATTGCTTTATCAAGCCCGACCATTAGGGATGTACCAATAGTTGCACCAAGCATGACGCCGACAATACCAATCCCAAATCCCATCAAGATAAATGTCAATAAAATTGCTCTAAATCCATAACGGATAGTTTTCCATATAATAATGTTCATAATTTTTCACCTTCAGTTTTCCCATGATAATGGTTCAGTTTCGGGTTCGAATGTCTCATACGAGTGTTTCGTCTTCGAATATATCCTTTCTTAATTTTAAATTTTCAAAAGTGAAATAGGGTTCGGGAAAGTTCCCGTTTCAACCCTCATCGCGTATGTGATGAGGGTCAATCATTACGTTCAAACGTAATGATTGATTGAACAATTTCACTTGGAGATTTTCGGTGCGTGTTAATCATACGCTCCAATGTCTCCTTAATATATAATCGTCGGGTCTCTTTTGGCGATTCCCCATCAATACCGGTATAATGTCGAAGTATTGATTTATTATTCTCTGTTGTCCTTATGGTATAAATGTCCATATAGCGAATGAATCCAGACACATCCAAATCTGACCGGTTTTGTAGCAGTGTTGCGTAATCAACATTGACGTCGCAAAGGGCGAATGCCGGCAAAAGTAGTCCGTAATCATCAACTAATTTAATAATACTATTCAACTCCAAATCCAATAACCCTTCATTCATGGTGACAAAGGTTTTTGTTTTTCGAGATGATAACTCTGGTAATCCACAAGAAGATATCTGCTCATTCAAGAGGGTTATTAGTAAGTCAATTTTTTGAACCATAATTGTTCCTTTCTATTACTAAAATCATTATAGCATATTGGTATGCGAGTTGTCAATTTTAATAATATTGCATAAAGATAATAAATTATCAATATTATATACATAAAGAAACAATTTATTCAAATATTGTAAAAATATGCCGATTTTTACATCGATAAGCATGCAAATTCATTGATTTTTGTCAAATTGGATAAATTTGGATTAAAAATTGGATTTTGTGTTAGCGGTTTCAAAATGCGTTATTAAGCTATTTTTTAACTAAACTATATTTTGAACTGAAAAAGTACAGAAAATTTTTAAAGAGTTGTAGAAAAAATTTTTTTGTAATTTTTGATGATTTGATATTCAAATAATTTTGAATTGCGTGGTTAATGGATTTGGGAACGCTTTCAAGAAATCCAATTTTTAATCCAAATTTGTCTAAATACACAAAATACATGCAAAATTTACATCTAACGTTTTGAATTATTATTCATTCTGAAACACCTTGAAATTTGAAATTTCATAGATGAAAAGGGGTTTCGGGGCGAAGCGTTTTCGGTGTATACCGAAAACCGAACGCGAAGCGTGAGCCCGTTTACCCTCTTTTGCGTATGCAAAAGAGGGTAATATTTTTATAAATTGTATGTTTCTTCCTATATATATGTCATTAATTATGATTATATATCGGTTTGTTTATAGTTTAGATATCAAATGGGTATAATTTCTTAATATTTTGTAAAAATTTTAAAAAAATGTTTGATTTGTTGTTGACATCATGATATCTCTATGCTATACTAATAATAGAAGTAGTGAATGATTTAACCTTTCCATTACTTCTGTTGAAGTTTCACTTTGTGAAGTAGTAGAATATTGACGGGTACTCCTGACCCGTCGTTTTTTTTTTATTCTGTCATTGAAAAATCATATCTTGTGTGGTACAATAAATATAGATTCTCAAACGAGCTCAAATTGGGCTCATTTTTTGACTCGAAAAGTTCTCCTGACGAACCCTTGACATTTTTAATCATTATTGATAAACTTAAATTGTAACAAATGAAATAGGCCTATTTAGCCATTTTTCTATTATTCTCTCTTTAGAAAGGTATTAACATAATGAAACAGATATTGGAACTTCAACACATGAATCGCCGTCGTTACGAACATAGAGGTGCACAAACTGTTGCACCTGAATTTTTAAATCTTCTCAAGCAAGCATCTGCAAAAACTTGCGCTACGGAAGATTTGGCCGCACTATTCTCACAAGTTGTTATTGAGAATACTTCTATGGCTGCCAAAAAACCATGTACATTGCGATTGTCAATTGCACGCAATAATGGGAATATTTTCGTCAATCACAATAAGAAACCAATTGTAGAGGCGTATATCAATCCTCTAACTGGGCTCCTTGTTTGTGAAGATGACGTTCGCATGGATTTGGATTTTGACGGCACTCGCGACCATATTGTATTCACACCGCATCACCAATTTCAAATGCTCGGTTTTGCGTTTGCGGCGAAGGCGATTCAAGATTACGTTGACGAATTAAGTAGTTTGAGCGCTAATGAATTACAAGCATTGGCACTAAAACCACTTAACCAAATCATCATGGAATTGAACCAGTTTTTTGAAGATGGCACTGCGCTATATAAGAATATTTCTGAGGAATTGACGTATTTACATACTCCGTCAGTGCCTCAAGCTAATCAATTCATGGCGTTTGCCGATGATGAAGAGCCACGTTATCTTGTTACGGCTCGCGTACCATATCCAAATCCAATTCATCATTTGGATATGGATACTCGCCTAGTTGACCGTTTTTTGAACGTCTTCTTTGACGAGTCTGATAAGGCTAAATTTTCGTGGTATATGGGTGCGGCGTTGCGTAATATTCGTGTTGATGACCCGTCTGTTTCAAAAATGTTAATGATGTCCTCAGCCCATGCCGGGTCTGGGAAATCAACCCTTGTTAGCTCATTAGTAAACGCACTCTTTACCAAATCATTTGGTAATATTAATAGTGATTTTGATGAACACTTTGACCGTGATAACCGTTTTTCATCCGAAGCTCTTGTTAACACACGTATGAACGTGTATTTGGAAGCTGAATTTGGACGACCAACTAAAGACGGTAACAATCATGATTTCAATAATATGAAAATATCAACCATCAAAACAATGATTACTGATGGTTGTATGAATACTGAAGAAAAATATCAAGCACGAAAAAGTAGTCGCGCATTTGGTCTTCATATTGTATTGACAAACCATCCTGCGCGTATTACAGAGGAAACAGACGCTTTACGCCGTCGTATTTTACCATGTCTTGTGAAGGCCACAAGTATGGAAGATAAAGCTCGCGAATTGGGTTTGTTTGGACAAAAGAAATTTGAAGCATGGATTGAAGACCATGCATTGGAATTTGCTGTACACTTTGTTCGTCATCACTTGGAACATGAATATGATTATGCTAATCACATGTATAATTCGAAATCGTTCATTCGTGAAGTAAATCATTTCCGTTTGGGTAATGCGACAAACTTAGACCCACTTGCCCTTATGGAGCGTAATCGTGATAACATTTTCTCAGTATTTGAAATTGCTGAAAAACACTATGATATCCATTTGCAAAAATTTATTGACGCTATTAATAGCACTGAAAAAGGTGTTAATTACGGCCCAATTCGTATTTCCGGTGGATTTCTATATCTAGATTCATCAAAAAACACATTACGTCAATTCGCTGATACCGATGATACATTGCGTGATATTTTGGTTGAACTTTATGGTGTACCAGAAAAGAAATATCAAAAGAATCGTTTTACAATCCCGCTAGAAGATAGTGATTTGGAAGACTTCTTGGAAGCTCGTGAATCAATTAAACGTCATGAACAAGAACGCGAAGAGCAACCTGATGAACCTATGAATGTTGTTGATGAAAATGGTAACGATATTGAACTTGTCGAATTGACTGACGATTTAAAAGTTGAATTGGCAGAATATGCTCAAAAAATTGAACAAAAACATATGAATGAACGTGTGAAGAAAGTTCAAAAACGTGAGCCATTATGGAAACGTCATTTATCTAATCAGCAAACGATATCTGATGATTCAGTGATATCGAATGATGGTGCGTTTGAATTGAATACGAATGGTTCATTTAAACGATTGAATCCGTTAGTTGACCCAGTTCGTCGAAATGTTGCAGACGAGACAACCAATCTCTCAAAAGAAGATTTACAAGGTCTTGTCGCTCAATATGAACGTGAAATCTCTAAAGTGCGAGAATTGATGGCTAAATTCGCAAATATTGAAGAAACAAAGGAATAACCTATGTCTAATAAAATGATGACAAAATTTGGCGAACCACTATACAATATTCAACAATTAGCTGAGGTTAGTGACATGCCAATTCGTACGCTCAAAGAGTGGTTTGAGGCTGGTGATTTAGCAAGTTTCATAACGACTTATGAGGCTCCGTCTGGTCGACGGTATTACCGCTGGGGTGCGCCATTACATTGGGAAGTACCTTTGCATGACCACGTATATGATTTGAGAACGGTGGTGGATAAATGAAGATAACACAACAATATAATCCAGGCAATACGCCGTTATTTGGTAATGTGACGTATCGCGATGTCGCTGTATATGCGCTATCTGCTGGCGTTGGGGCTCTTCTATTTTTCACACCATTGTTCAAATTCAACTGGGTTGCAATTATTGGATACGTAGCATTGGTTTCAGTGTTGCTAGGGAAAACACCAACAGGTCGGTCTATGGCGACTAATATTTATGGAATTGTGTTCCGTAGTCCTACACGAATGGTTGTGACATCCCTTGCGACAATAAATACTTTGGGGCACGGCGTTCGTAATATTGATATCGAACCTGATATGGATACTGTCGGTATTCGAATGACATCAGGTAACTATGCTCTTGTATACGTTGTGACGTCGGGCATTACTAACTGGTCAACAACGAGTGATTATCAAGAGCAGGCAATCCGAATGAAAAAACTTTTTAATGTGTTAGAAGGTGGTGAAGGGTTGTCAATTGTTGTCAAGCATGACAGTGACACCGGTATGATGGCACTCAAAAAGAGCTTGGATTCTGTAGAGGAATTTGAGGGTGATGATTTACGTCGTATGAGCGATAGGCGCAAGGGGTTATTGATAGCAGCTGGTACATCTGATATCGGTCGTAGTGTTCAACAATATTTGGTACTCCAAGTGAAACCGAAAAACGTGAACCGCTGTGTGAAGGCCATGCGTGATACAGCTCGTCTTATCAGACCTGCCGATTATCCTATTGATATTTTGTTGGCGGCTATGGGATTTGAACAAGCCCCTAAAGAGGAGGTGGACTTGTATGGCGAAGAATAAAAAGAATCAAAAACCTCGCAAATCCCGCAAAGACATATCAATCGTACAAGATGTGAAAGAACCATTTTCATGGTCTAGATTTTGGGATGAAAAAATTGTAGCTAACTGGCAGTCGTTCAAAGGATATCTCGATAAAAAGGGTATTTTGTATCTGATGATGAGCCCTTTCCGTTATCCTACTAGATTGCGATTACGATTGTGGTTGATTGCTATCTGTGTTATGATTGGTGTTGTGCCTCGTATGGTGACACTCATTCATGATGCAAAAGAACAGTATCGTTCAAATGAATTCGTACTTATTAGTAATAAAACGTTCTCGTCTTCACAATTTACCGTAACACCTTTACTATCATCGCATAAGGATAATGTGCACGTCATGGCGTTCAACATTTATGGTTCGGCTGATTCGGGTGTTTCATCGTCTACGAGTGATTATGATGTACGTATGACGGCTAATCGTGAAGTATCAAAACCAGATGAAATCACATATCGTTACCAAATTATACCGTTTGATGCAAATCAACGTATTTTGGTTGTTGAACTCGATTTGTCTAAAACTACGAATACCGGTGGTATTTATGACTTGTGGGTAAATCGTGTAAATGATTTATCAATGAAGAAACCATTGCAGATTACAATTTCAAAACAGCAAGAAGAGGGCCCACTTTACGATGGTGAAGTTCATTTGTCTGCATTATCATCATTAATGAGCGGGTATGGTGCCAAAAATGATATTCAAAAGGCATCCGATGCTCTTAAATCGCAATTACAAACCTATAAACTTGAGTATGATAGATTGTCAGCTATGGGTACGCAAGTGGAAATAACACCTGAAAAAATAGAGGAATTTGCTAATAAATCACTTCTATTTGATGGATTGCTTGATAATTCCACAACTGATGTTGTAACGACGGCACCACCGAAAGAAATCACTCCGGTTGTCGCTCCAAAAACGGCAGTTACGATAAATGGTAAAAAAATTACCGAAGACCAATATAAAAATTCAACATCAGAATCATTGAAGGATATTGACCCTCGTATGAAGTCTGATATATCTACTGCAATTGAAAACACAAACAAGGTTGCTAGTGCAATTAATGTGTTAAATACTGCACGATATAATAAATATATTGAATTGTATGGCTTGGCTCGTACGTTGTCTGCTCCGTTTAAGGATTCATCATATACAACACCTGTCAAAATTTCTGATACAACATCACCAAACCCTAGCTAGTAACCATTGCATTTGTTTGGTCGTTGTGGTATAATAAAATCATAAACGAACAAGTACCAGAAAGGAATTCATATGAATTTATTAACATACGCCGTATCTCGTAAATTATTAGATAACAACGATATGTGGCGATACATTGCAAATGGTGAACCCATCCCCCAAAGTGTCGTAGAAGATGCGTTTAGGGATACACTCACCACTTATGAAGATGCAAAAGCAGAACGATTAGTCAATGACTATAATGACTTTGTGGCTCATTATGTCCCAGTTACGTTTACTACCAATGCCGATGGTGTTCAAGTGTCTGGTGAGATTGAAGACGCCGCCTTAGATATTATCGAGTCTGTACATCACAAAACAGTAGATGATGTTGTACGACAAACAGTAACGTCTAGCATTCATACGATTAGTCCAGAACGTGAATTTACTATTAGTGACATCGAAACGATGGCGTCTGACGTGATGGCTCGCGTTGCGGCTAACCATGAATTTTTGCAAAATACCAAACCGGCTATTGATATTGTTGATGATGCACCTGGTGTATATGAATCAAATGTTCAAACGAATACATCAACCGCTCTCGAATCAGCGATGGCTCAATTGAATGAACTAGAGCAAAAATATGGTCTTGTTGATTCAAAACCGGTGGCGAATGTGACAAACAATATCGAAGATGGTGATGAATTTATTGTCCCATCACTTGATGACGAACCGATTATTGATGATAAATCTGAGACTGTTACAGAACCTACAACAGACACGGGATTGATTTCATCAGTATGGAATGCGTTCGTCAACGATATTCGTGAACACAAACTCGATGAGCGATTAGAACTTACAACACCACTTGTGGCTGCGTTGTAATGAATTATTAGAAAGGGACAGATTTAATCTGTAATGGATAATATGAATACTTTACAAAACCTTACCGCAATTGGGGTTAAAGAGGATGAAATTCGCAAAGGAGATGTTGTCGAATTAGATGTTCTCGACATTAAGAGTGCGAAGCGTGAAAAATGGACTGAGGTTACGAATGCAGAAGATTCATCTGATGTAATCGCAGCCTACGCCGGTGACTTAGCTACTACATTGCGAGCTAATGATGATTTGACACTTGAAAAAAATGAATTGTCACAACAACTTGAGCATTTGAGCAATGAAAACGGCGAGTTGAATAAGGCGATGCAGACGGGTCAGGTTGTTGACCAACGCATTAATGAGTTTACCCAATTGATGGATGAGATGGAATCCAATCTCAATACACTTTCAAATCAAAAGAAAGTGGACGACGAGACTATGGAAAAATTGAAATCTGATATGGGGCAATTGCGAACTCGCAATGAAGAGCTCGAAAAACAATTGGATACTGAACGATTTGACCGTGAAGATTACGATACGCGATTACGTGAAGCTGAGGAATCATTGGTTGAAAAGGATAAGGTTATTGAAGAGCTCCAATCAATCATTGACCAAAAAGAAGACGAATTGATGCGTTATGACAATGAGTGGACACAATTAGAACAAGATGTTGACACTGTCATGACAAACTTCTATAATAATGCTCGAGAAGCTGGTGTTCAATTTGAAGAATTATAAAAATGAGGTTTGAACCTCATTTTTTATATTATAAAACCTCACCCGATGGTGAGGTTTTTATTATGCTGGACCAATCCAGATTTTTTCTTCATCTACATGTGTTTTCAACATTCGAATACCTTTATGAGTCTGCGCAACAATCGAACGAGCGAACTGCTCGCTAGTCCATTCACCAGGTACGAAAATACCTTTATCGATGATGTTTATATTTAGTTTGGTTCGTAATTGTTGCAACCAATAATCGACTGTCGCTTGTGGGTGACACTCTTTTATGTCAACATCGGCACTGAATGGGTCGACCACCGATTTGTGTAAATATCGAGCTTTACCTCTGAGATAGAGGATGATTGGTCTCTCTTCAGGTTCGTTGGCTAGATAGTGCGCTATTTTTTGCAAGACTAACGACTTAACGTTACGTTTGGCATCACGGGCACCACCTCGCTCAGAGTCTTGGCTTGTTCTATCTTTGACGATGTGAGGTATGATGTTAGGTGATACGAGAATGCGACGCTTGTCAGTTCTCACAACGTCTAGGTTTGTATCCAACTCTCTTTGTGCAATTTTTGCCATAGCGTCTTCGGGCAGTGACATGAATGGTACAATATCATCCAAACGTCCGAGTACGGCTGTTTCAAATCGCTCATCATCAGCTAGCGCCTTGTATATTACTTCAATATCGATTTCATCATCTGCATTCGCGAATTTCTTATTGTGTTGGTAGACCTCGCTTGCTAGGTTTGTGGTAATGAAAATTATATTGCCGGTAAATGATATAATTCGGTTTGGGTTATTTGCGGCTGTCAGTCGAGCATCATCAAGAACTTGCAACAATGTGTTGATTGCTGGACGTGATGATTTTTCAATCTCATCGATTAGGATGATTCCGTCTGGTGCAGACCATCCAGCTTGAGCCAAATCATTACCGAATGCTGGCGCGTCTTCGGGTAGTGGGTATCTTGACATGTCAAATCGTTGCAACTTGCGGTTTAGTTGCTCGGCGACGACTTTAACTAATTCAGTTTTACCAACCCCTGTGGAACCAGTTAATAGGATGGACGCTCTTGGTCTGGTTGGGTCGTTGAATCCAGCTAAAATCATTTCCAAACGCCCCATTATTTTATTAACAGCGAATGATTGATTATAAATGCGAGAATTGAGCGCTTCACGAATATCATTGACATGTATCTTGTTGTCTATATCAATACCGTATGCTCTTCGAATAACACGATTGAGAATTTGTCTACATATGATTTTATCACCTTCGATTGATAATTCTGATGGTGTTGCGAAAATTCGATGAAGAGTTCCATTTTCCATATATTCTTCACGCGTAACTGTACCAATTAATGAGTTAAAAATGTCGATGGACGCACGCGGCTGTGAATTGGATAATAGAATTTCTTTTGATATATCGTAAATCATCTCATACATGCCCGGTTCGATAAACCCTTCAATACCACCTTGTTTTGCACGCGCTTGTAGAATTTTAATGACTACATCTTTTGGTAATTCTGATATGGTCATACGCAAAAGACGTTGGTCTAGGGCACGGTTTGGGGCGATGTGCTCATCATATTCCTCAAATGTCGTAGCAGCGACAATACGGAACCCATTATAGGCTGATTTTTCAAGTATTGGTTTTAGAGCTTCTGTTGCTGATTTCGACAAGATTGGAATTCGATGGAATTCATCGATGAATAGAATGATAATGACGTTTTGGTCTATACAATATTGACCAACTTCCAGTATTAAGTTTTGTAGGTTGTTTGCCAATTCTGCGTCTTTGTCACCATCGCTATCCTCAATAAGTCGTTCTACATTGATAGCAATTGTAAAATAATGTTTAGATTGTTCATCGTATGAAAATCCTTGCATAAACGCTGTCTTACCAACTCCGGGGTCACCTAGTAGTATCACGTTGGCCTTTTCGGGCGTTCTTAATTGTAGTCGTAATTCACTCGTATCACGTCCGACAATTGGCGCGGATGGTATTTCAAGAGGTGTACCTGCTTTTGCCAAATGTGGATAGTTAGATTTAACACGTTCAAATGTGTTAATATGTTGTTGAATTTGTGTAGGTATGTTCATAAATACAATAAATCCTTTCTATCATTATTATATCACAAACACCATAATAGCGCCATAGTAGACTTGACCTAATTGCACAAAAGTGATATAATGGTGATATCAAAAGGTGAACAGAAAGTGTATTTGAAATGGATAAAGAATTCTTAACAAAAAATATTTTAGGTGTGTATGAATCGTTTGATGACGCACGTGACGATGCTGTTTATTGTAGTCAAGCTGAGGTTTTGGCGCGAATGTTGAATGGTGACAATGTTTTTCTATCGGGGAGCGCCGGTGCGGGTAAATCCTATGTGATTGAACAATATGTCAAACTAAAACGCGAACTTCGTGGGGATGTGAACATTGTCGTCACTGCGACTACTGGACTAGCGGCCTTAAACATTTCCGGGTCCACGGTACATAGTGTCACTGGGTTGGGTATTAATAAATTATGTTACGATGATTATTGTAAAACGGTGCCCGCTAAAACATTGAGAGCTAAAAATGCAGAGCTGAGAACTATTGATGTTCTTATTATTGATGAGGTGTCGATGTTGTCGGCTCAGGGGTTGAATTTTATCGTTGATAGATTTATGGATGCTAAAGGCGGATTGCCTCAAATTATTTTGGCTGGTGACTTTAATCAATTACCACCAGTAGCTACACCGCAAGATATTTATGACTATGGTAATTTGATTTCTGAATTTTGTTATAAATCTCGCGGTTGGGATATCATAAACCCTGTCGTTTGTTATTTGGATAAATCATGGCGAGCGAAAGACCAACGATTAAAAATTATTCTCGAAAATATTTCGATTGGTCAAGGTAGAAGTCCTGAAACAATTGATTTACTAAATACGATTCGCACTACTGAGTCAATTGATAAACTATCTAGCTCAATATTGATGACGAAAAATGTTCGTGTAGATGGATACAATGATGAATGTCAACGGCTGAATCCCAATAAATCACATAAATATATGTATAAATTTGATAATGAGTTTGCAAAAAATTATGCGAAGAAGTTAGGTATACCCGAAACATTGATATTCAAAGAGGGCGACCGAGTAATGATTACTCAAAACTATAACACTACGGGTGAAACTGTTGTGGTTTTGGATGATAACAACAAGGGGTGCAATCTACCAGTTAGAAATGGAATGATTGGTGTTTTTGCATTATGGCGAAATTTACCGGCTGTGAAATATACACGTGAGGGTCGCAATTTTACTATCATATTTAGAGAACCATTTGAATATGTTTGTTGGAATGCCCCGACCATATACGATATTCGTAGTGGTGCATATAATATCAAAGAGGATATGGAAGCATATAAACCATGCGTTTATCAATACCCACTCAAATTAGCCTATGCCATCTCAGTTCACAAATCACAAGGTCAAACATTAGATAATATTATTGTTGATTTGACTGAGTGTTGGACTGAAAATTTGGGCTATGTAGCATTATCCCGCACGCGGTCATTGCGCGACATCACGTTGCTCAAGCGTGGTGGTAGATTGGGTAGTCCGAAAGCTCTACTTGTTTCGGATAAATCTCTCAAAATCAAAGAGGAAATTCTTGAAGCGTCATTGAAAAATAGACTCGAATTCGAAGATTGGTCAAAAATTATGAATAGATTATCTAACTAAAACGTGGTGCACCCACGTTTTTTGATATCCGTGACCTTTACTAATCTTGTTATTTGTGGTATACTAAATAAGTAGAATAGAACTTCATGCATGAATGGAGATATTCAGAAAGGAGAATTCGTGTCTAAAGTACCAAAATCAGGCAAGAAGATGCCTAAAACAGGTAAAAAAGGCGGAAATAAAAACGCCAGAAAGAAATCGATGCAGAAGAATAAAAAGGTTTCTGGCAAGTCTAAAAAACGAGTGAAACTTTCAGTTCCCACTAATAATCGACAAAAATTGGTGGATTTGAAACTAATGAGACCTCAATCATATATTTCAGAGACCAAAGCGACATTGACAGAAATCAAACGAATGACTCATGTTGGTGGCCGACAATATGAAATTGAACCAAAAACTCATTGCGTTTCTACAATCTTAAAACTCGTATTGAAAGTTCACCAAACAAATGAACTGTCTGAAGCGTGGTCATTGGCATTGTGGAATATTAATCAAAAGGGTATTTTACCAGACGGTGCGTCAGTAACATTTGTGCGTTCGTTTGAACGACGTGATGATGAAATGACCAAAAAACAAATCACTCGTAGACGACGCATGGCTGTGTTGTCATCAGACTCTGCAGAAAATAGCACAAAGCGGTCAGCATCCGTCAACCATGATTTGGGGTTGCTACGCGCAATCAACCAAGGGGATTCTGTTGTTGGATTTTCAGCCGAGGTTGTCATATCGGCACCTGATGAATCAACATTGGAAAAGGCTGTATCTGCGGTTTCTGATTATTTAGCGGCAAATGACGAAACACGTGGTATGCATTATGCAATGGATGTTAATCATCTATCTCAACCACTTGTCGTTTACGGCCCTAATAAGCAAGCGGGTAACAAGGATGTCATGTATGATATGACGTCATTTGACGCCGGTCAATCAGCCTTATTCGTAGATTCCGGTGGTGATAGAACTATCGGTTCTGAATATGTTGGCGTATCGGTCGGTAAACTCATTCGTTCCCATGCAGCGTATAATTTCCAAAATCATCGTGGTTTTTTTGTGGGTAATGATACGAAAAATGAAACACAAACGATTCCTAGGGTGATTAAGGAGCCGAGTCAAATTTATCTATCTAAAGTTGCCTCACGCGCGTATTTGCTACGAAATCAATCAGTTACGCACATTGTGTGTGACCATATTGATAACGTCGACCACTTAATGAATTTCGACTTAAATCCGGAAAATAAGATTCGTGTGGATGCATCGAAAGGTTTGCTAAATTTAATTGAACCAATCGAAACTAAGGATGTAATTGACCATCCAGACCGAATTTTGTCACACTTCCCTAGCCATATCAATAATATCATTGCATTGCTTGGTCAATTCCGAGAAAACAAACAGGTATCGACGACTGATAAATTCTCAGATATTGCACGCGATGTGCTCATTGCATTTTTCGTAGCTCAGAAATATTGGCGATACGATGCTGAGAGTAATTTAGATGATTTGCGATTCTACGGTCAGCATGACCAGTATAAGGTTCTGTCAGACTTTGGTGCATATGTCGCACAACGTCTAAAAGTTAATCGTGATAAGCGGTTAGAAGAAGCGCTGTCAGAATTGGATATGATTGTCAACCGTACGATTCTGCCAACAATCCCAGCACTCAATACTAAAACAGATGATTGTATTGATACCTTAGTAAATACCAAATATCGAGTAGTCGATTTGACAGGTATGGGGCAAGGTGTATTGACTGCCGTTGATAACCCATCTATGAACGTGATGGCGATTGCGTATTTGAACGTCATCTTGCCAGCATTGAAAAATGGTGACCTTGTTGTGTTCCACGGTTTGAGTCGACTTACTAAGATTGCACAATTGATTCAGGATATTTTATCGTCATCTGGTTATAATATCGACGTGTATTTTACGGAGAGTAATCAAAATATGGCTGTAAAAGCCCTTGATGTACTCGACGCAGATTTGGATTTCGCAATGGTTGACTTATACGATAACCGATTGGATAAAATAAATGACCGTTTTGGTATGGATGCCGGATGGACACAAGACCTTGTTAAGAGTAAGGCGTCTTATTTCGTACGAACACAAACCAGCATGGATTACATTTATTTGGATGATATACTATAAGGGGGAAATATGAAATTTAAAATACCGAAAAAATTTGCTCTTTATGGGGTATTGTTCGCCTTGACTGGTGTGTTCGCCGGTAGTGTTGGTGCTGATGGGTATGAAAATTTATTGCACCCGTCTATCATTCCAACAGCTTATCAAGACGCTCAATATTCCGTAAGCAAGAGTCAGAAAGCCGCTAGCGATGCTAAAAAGACGGCTAGCGACAGTGATAGTGGTAGTGATGCTAAGAAAACCGCTGCAGATGCAACGAAAAATGCAGAAGAATCAAAAGCCAACCTAGCTGACAATATCAAGGTTATTATGAATTCCGGAAATTTCGGTTCGACTGGATTGTTCTTTGGTCCAACATCGGGTAACTCAAAAGTTGATGCCTACGGCGCATTGACATCAACTCCGGGTCTAGACCGTACAGGTATCGATAACTTCGCGGCTAATACCGGACAACCTGATAAAGTTCATGCCTATCACGCATTTGGATTAGCCATGACGCACTTAAAAGATAGTGCTCGTAAAACAAGTGGTGAGTCAATTGGTATAGATGCTGCCGCGGGTGGTATTATTGCTCTTGCCAAATCGTTTTCAATGTTCGGTTTGAATCTACTAAAGGCGTTCAATCCATTCCCGGTAATTGCGGCGTTTTATGATTCGTCATTCTTAAATAATGCCAATTATACAGCGGAAGGTAGTAGTGAAAAGAACGAACTTATCGGTCTTATTAACTCTAACGATATGCTTGCAGGTGCCATTCGACTGTTCGGTGACCCAATCACAATCGGTCCGGTAACTACATCATTCGCTTATATGATAACGGCAACTATTGTATTTACGATGTTTGGATATGGCGCATTTACAAAGTTGTGGAATGGTCAAAAAATGAGTATTACATTCCGCAAGGCATTTGTTAAAATTTTAATAGCATCTGTCATGGTTCCTTTAGTATCTACTTATGGGTCAAAAGGATTGTCGTGGACTGTCAGTACGCTCGATAATGCTAATGAAACAAAAGAGCAATCAATCATGCGTAATAATTTGAATATCTATAATTGGTATAAAAATGCTGCATTTGGGTTACCTTCTGGCACGACATTGACTGTTAAGAACGGATATTTCGTATTTACACCCGAAACTGTTGAGGCTATCAATAGATGGTCATCTACAAACCGCGCTTCAGCTAACAGTGCCGTTGTTGTAGATTCTCCATCTGATGATGCCGGTGGGCTTGGTATAGTTAAGATTCGTAAGGCTGCCACACCTAAAAGCAAAACAGATTTGAGTGATGAGGCCATCGCAAATGGCATTGTATCAGCTGCGAAAACGAACAAGAATACCACTAAAGTGTCATTCGCACCTTCTTATAATACGGGATTCGTCGCGTCGTCAGCTCAGGGTACGGGTGGTACTCCGTGGGACGTTTCTGATATTGTATCGTTTGCTGAATCACTAGGTGCCAACAAGAAATATGATGGTAAGGATAAGTCTGTTGCCGAAAATCCGTACATCACAAACGCCGGACTCATTGCGACACAAGGTGGTAATGATTTGAGTTATACATTTACTCAAACAACCACTCAATATGGGATTAGCCCTTTGGCCGCGTTTAACTTAATGGGTACCGACTTTAATGAATCGGGATTTGTTGTCAGAACAAACACAAGCGATATCACAACACCAACTATTGCTCCATATGTTATCACCGATGCCAGTCAACAGACAAAAGCACCTGGTATTATTAAAATTGTTGTCATGTTTACAATCATGATGTCAGGTATGAAAGCCCTAATGACGATTATTTCATCATCATTTGGTGCCTTGTTCAAAGGTGGGGCTGGTGCGGCGCTTGGTTCTGCTGCTGGTGCTGGTACGCTCGTTGGTGGGGCGATTGCTCTCACACTTGGCGTACTTGGATTATCCGTTATTATGACAATCGCTGTTGGATTGATGGACATGTTCTACGCATTCATTGCTAAGTTATTATTCTCTTCGGAAGTTCTTAGCTCAATACAGGATGTATCCAAGGAAGTAGCCGATTCATTATTCGGTATAATTGCTAAGATACCTATTGTTGGTGATGTTTTGGCTGGTGTATTGACTGGTTTAGTTGCCTTAATAATGGCTATTGTATCGTTAATGATGATGCCACAATTGGTTAAAACACCAACAATCGCATACGGTGAATTTGTAGCTGGTATACCATCAGCTATCTCAGAACGATTTGCTAACTGGGAACGTGTCTTTACTGGTGATTACCATTCAGGTTCCGGCGGTTCAATCTTTGGCGGCGGTTCAATGATGGGTGGTGGTCGTAGCATGTTTGGCGGCGGCGGTGGTGGTTCCGAGATAGAGAAAATGAAAGCTCGAGAAGCCGAAAAACGCAAAGACCGTGCACATGCTATGAAGACTGGTGCTGGTATGTTGGCGTCTGCTAGCCTAGCAACACTTGGTTCTTACTTGGCATTCGGCCCACAAACTGAAAACAAAGATGGTGATATAAATGAATCAACAGCAAATGAAGCTCTAACAGCTGAAGAAGATGTTATCGATGGTTCTCAAGAATTTGCAGAAATTAAAGAGAACGAAGGTGACGTCATCGGTCAAAAAGAGCCAGCTCTTGATGAGGATGGTAATCCAATTGCACCAACGCTTCCATCATTGGATGATGAAGTTGTTGATGGCGGCGGAGCGGTTGATGGCGATGGTGTTATAAGTAATGAACCTGTCATCACGGATGGTGGTGACCCAATCACATCAGAGTCTATTAACCCTGATGGTGATGTTGTTACTGATGTATCAACGCAAGAGTCTATCGATGGTTCATCAAAACAAGAATCTATTGATGGTTCATCAACACAATTAACATCTGAAACAGGTGATAAGAACGTTAAGGGCGGTCAACCGAACGCTCAAAGTTCAATCAGCGATACACAAACGCACACTGAAGGTGGTTCTGTTAACTCACAACAAGAATCCCTACAACGGGATACCCTTGATAAAGGTGCTGGTGGCTCAATCACCAATAATGGTACTCTTACAAATGTTGAAGGTGCGGAATCAACGGTTGCAAATGCGGCGGAAGTCGCAAACAACACTGAATCCATTGTTGCAAGTAGCGAGGATAAATCAGATAAGAGCGTCTCTTCTGTTGCCAATGAGACTTCATCTGAAGTATCACAATCATCAGTATCTAAATCAGAGTCGTCAACGACACCTTCTGAGAAACCTGTTGAGAGCGTTGGTTCAAAACCTACAACCACAAATTCATCTGGAAAACCTGAAAAATCTATCGGTAAATTCCGTCAGACAGTCGGTAAGACGATGATGGCTATGGGTGGGGTTGACCATAAGACGCAACTCAATAAGGATTCCGTTAAGGGTATGGCTACTGCCGGAATCATGCATGCTGTCGGTGGTGCTGTCGGCGCACACAAACTAACACAAACACATGCCCAACGCAAGATTGACCAACGAAATGAACATATTGTTCGTAATGGTGGTCAGGTCAAATCTAATTTGTCAACTACTAGAGAATCTCGCCAAGAGGCGCAAAAACGATTGGAAAAACGTGTCCAAGAAACACCTAGACCAATTCAGGCGAACCCTAGTCAATCTAGCAATAAAGAGTCTGTTCGTAGGCAGCGTCAAAGTGAACGACGTCAAAGTCCTAAACAAGACCCTCGCGAAGACAAATAGGTCAATAAATGATGCAAGAACTTGCATCATTTATTTTTTTATGGTATAATGAGTATATAAAATAGAAAGGATATATATTCATGAATACTGCACTATTTTACTTTGGTGTCGCTGGAAACGGTGGTCAATTCTGGTCAAACCTTAGAACAGGTCTTGAAGGATTCTTCAAAAATGGTCTAGGTGGTGACGGTGCACAAGGTATCGGTATCATGATTCTCGTTATCGGATTTGTAATGGCGGTAGTGTCATTCTTCGTCCACAAATTCAGTCAACGGTCTCAATTACCAACGTGGTGGCAATGTCTATTGGTAGCCGTAGCAGGTTCTATCCTTATGGGTGGTATCGAAGGTCCAATGAAATTGTTTGAAATGGCACGTGATACCTTGTATAGCTGGCTCGGAATTTCGAGCGGTACGTAAGAAAGCGCCAATATGGCGCTTTTTACTATCGCTTTTTTTATTCCCTTATGATATAATATAACTAGGTAATAAGAATCGAAAGGAAACACCTATGAAACAATTAAAAATGACTCATTTGGCTGGTCTTGGTACTGTTGGCGCATTAACTATGATGTCAACAGCTAACGCTGATACAAATACGTCAAACGAGCAACAGCGCGAAGCATATGAAGATTTTGTATCACAATTACGTTCGACATATACATGGATTAATCAAACTGATGACACGATTTCTGGTGATTATCGGGCTAAACGTAAAGAGCTTGAACGTGCTCGATACACAATGATGGAAATTGAATTACTACGTGGCAAATTATTAGCTCTGAAGCAACAAGCGGCACAAAGTGGTAGCCAATTATCAACAACTGAAGACCATGTGAAAACTGTTTCGGAATTACGAGTAAAGGCTACGGAGTTTGAAACTAAATTAACAGAGTTGATGGATGTTCTTGAAGAGACGAAAACAGTTAGAACAGACACCTCTACCAAGCAACTCGTTCGTGATACGAATATAGCTATTGAAAAATTTGCTCAAATCAATAATCACTTTGAAGACGGTATTATCGGAAATATGGATGCTGTTAAGCGTATAGCACATGACAGCAAACAATCAAAAGGTGTTGAAATTGACACGACTGAAACAGACCGTGCAAGTCTTGTAAAAACGGAAAGTGTGAGCCTCGATACTGAGGTTAAGGATTTGACCACTGCGATTGATGGTCGCAAATCCGTATTGAAGAAAATTGCGGATACCCAAAAGACAAATGAGGCTGAGGGAGTTAAGGCTGGTGTCTATCGTGATAATGTCGAAGCCAATGTAAAAATTATCAATAAATGGCTTGAACAAGAACGAACACGCGCAAAAGCCACTGACGCAGATGCCAAACGATATAAATCACAATTAGATGATTTAGTGTCTACCCAAACAGCAGCCAATAAAGTGTTCGATGAAGTTGGCAATGCAATTCAATCCTCAAATCAGCCGCAAAATATCAAGGATAAATTGAACAAGCAATTACAATATGCTCGTAATAAAATGTCAGGTTCGGTTGAATTATCAGGTGAACATGTTGTGGATTTTGGTGATATCGGTCGAACCCCGTTTGAAATTAGACAAGAGCTTGCACAAATTCAGGCATTTTTGAACACGGTAGACGATGTGGAATCTTGGAAAACAAAAACAACATCTGCGATTTCTACATATAAAACGGCGGCGATGTCAGGTATTTCCTCTGGTAAATTGCCTGATTTACAAATTCAACCACTATCACATGTCATTCGTGCGCTAGGTATTGGTGATTTTAAGGCGGTAGCCCATACCGATGGTGAATACACTGTTCAGAAAGTTTCAGGCAGTTTGGTAATTAAAGGTGACGAGACACTAACAAAAACAATAGCTGTTCCCGTACTTGATTTACCATCTACGAAAAAACCAACAAACGAAGTTGTTGGTGAAACAATTAGTGATTCTAATACGAAGGCAACCGATGATGGCAAACAACCAATTATAACAACAACCACGGTTGAAAAATCAGAAACACCAAAATCGTTTACTAATTTATCAGTGCGTCGATTTGGTGTTGGTAATGGATTTACTGTTCGTTATTTGAGTAAACGAATTTAATACATAATAAAAAGAACCTTGGTTAGGTTCTTTTTATTATGCCAATGATTTGGCCTGGTCATTAATCTCAAATCCGTTGTCACCTGGGTTGTAGAAACTATATCCTTGTGATTTGATAGCGTCTGCTGAAACAATGCGGTAATCCCATGTGAATGGTAGCCCACAAGCTTCACCAGATAAGTTTCCGACGTTTTGTTCTACGATGAGCATAGAACCATCCTCGAATACGTGTGATACGACACCCGTATGCCCCGCGTCACTCGGTCCAGGGGTTGAGAATACGGCGCCGGATGTGGGTTCACTTGATTGGCTACCTCCATATGTTGCTACCCAGTTGTTAACTACCTGATTACCGTTACCTTGCAATTGTGTTGGGTGGCGACCATCTTTTTGCCATAGGTAGTGCATTAATGTGGCTGATAATCCAGTACATTGGTCATGCATGATTGAGTGCGGTTTGATTGGGTCCCAACCATCGGACTTGTTGTAAGTTATACCTAGTGATTTTGGGTCGATGGCATATTGTTTGAGGTCGTTTGGTAATTCTTCAGGTCTCCAACCTTGTCCGTTTGAATAGCTATGTGAACCACCTTTGGCTTGCCAACCTTTTCCGCCACCAGTTGACACTCCACATTTGACCTTCTTCTTGTTTGATGATGAACTACTTGATGAACCATCTGATGATTTTGATGCGCCGAAGTTGCTATCAAATTTTGCACGGTCAAATTTGTGACCCTCTTTATTAAACACTTCATTTGCCTTTTTGGCGTCTGCCTGTTTTTGTTCCTTACGAATATGAGCTTGGTCACCGCGCTCATATGAATTCCACATAAGGGTTGCTTGTGTTGGGTCAGTTTCTTGTGCAAATTGTTCAAACGTATGTGGTGTCCCTGTCATGTCATGCATGAGTCCTAGACTTGGAACCTCAGGAATCCACGAACCCGGTAACAAACTGATAACATATTTGGTCATCGCGTCACCGTCTTCCCATTTAGGGTCATTCAACGGTGCATAATTTGTATATGGTGTGAATTGGTAAATACCACCTCCACCGACAGCATATTTGGTTGTAGATGGGATTGGCACGGCACCATGGGCGATTGAGTCAGATAATCCACCTCCATAATGCCCTTCAGCACGACCAATGACGTCAAATCCACCTTCGGAATTTACCCATCCTACAATACCAGCAGCTGATTCACCAGATAGTCCGGCGTTCACCCATGCGTCGAATACGGCTTTGGCATTTTTATATGCAGTAGTCCCCTCTTTAGTCCAATCGGCGTCTGACGCCACATCTGAACTGGTTTCACCGGTTGGTTTTGATGAATGTCTGGTTCCACAACTCATTAAAATGATAGTCGCCTTTTCACCATCTGTATTTGATTCGTCATTAATTTGAGAGTCTGTGACGTTGTTTAGACTGTCGGCAGCCTCTTTCATTGAGGTTGCAACACTTGTAGTGGCGCTTGCCAATACATAGATGGTTATAATCCCACATACCCAACCAACCGGATTGGATACACAAAATTTCACATATTTAATTATCCAGCCAGTGTATTTTCTGGTTTTCATAACTGCGGCTTTTGTTTTTTCATACGCCCTATATATCTTACCAGCAGCACTATCGGAGTTTCTGGCCTTACTTTTAGCTGCGGATTTGGCTGACGATATCGCCATATCCTTACCTTTTTGTAGAACAGACGCTAATTTACCACCACCGCTTGGTGTGGGTGTGCTTGGTGCTTCTGTTTTGGTCGATGTGTCATCTGTTTTGGGTTTGTCAGGTTTATCCTTTGGTGGTTTGTCAATTTCCGGATTACCTTGCGTATTCTCTTTGTGGTTTTGGTTTGGGGCCCCTTTTCGGTTAAACGCGTCTTTTGACTTCTTATCTGGCATAATAAGTCCTTTCTAGTGTTCTATTCACTTTATTATACCATATTATGTTGCGGTTCTCAAGAAATCGATATCTACTATTTGTGTCTTGTAATGATAATTCCATTGTGATATAATAGAGATATAAGAAATAGAAACAAGGAGTTTTACTGTGAGTAAATTACACAATAACGACAATAACTTATCAAGAGCAAAAAAACATTCAGATAGTGAAACATCACCATTCACATTTTGGAAACCATGGTTGAAACAACGACCAATTTCTCAATTATTTAAACGCGAAAAACCTGAGCTGGTTGATATGACATTCGATAGCAAGCGCAAACAAGGTTTGAAAATCAATAAAAAGAAAATATTATTGTATATTGCCTTGGGTATTATGGTCATATCCGGGATTGGTGCGTCAATTGTTCCAATTATTCGTCATTTTAATGCGCCAGCACCAAAACAAGAGGTTGAAAATAAGACCATTAATGATGTATTAACATCTACAAGTTTACAACCGTCTACAACTGACACGTCATCAACTACGACTACGGATGCGACAACTACAACAACTAGTGCGCAAGATGCGGTCGATAAAAAGGTACAAGAAGAGGTTGAAAAAGAGCGTACGAAATTGGCTGAAGAATACAGCAAGAAATTGGAAGACGCTACAAAGAGTGTTCAAGACGTTAATTCAGAATTAGCTAAAGCAAAATCGGATAGAGACGCGTTGCAAAAACAGGTTGATGAATTGAAGGCTAAATTGGAACAATCTTCACAAACGTCACAATCAGGTCAACAAACCAATCATACAAGCGACCGTGTCGAAATTCCACAAAACTAGGGGGTGTTGAATGGATATCAATGAACAAATTAAAACGTTAAATCCCAGTGTTGCTCCGGCTCTTTTTCGTCGATTAATGAGAGACGATGATGTAGCATATCTTCGGGACGGTGATGGTATTATCGGTTTTGAGATATTACCAGATTCCAAACCTATTAGTGGATTTGCGTTGATTGGGATGCGAAAACATACCATTTTATCCTTTCGTGGCGAGAAAAAACCACTTAAACTGATTATTTTTCCATCGATGGATAAACTGTTTAATCCCAGTATGGAATTATTGACACTATCAGCTAAAAAAGTGTTTATCGAGTCTGACACATTCAATGGTAAGATTCTTGGTGAAGGTACGGTGGCAGAATTATCTAGAGAATTAACGCCGCCCGAAAAAGATGTGGAATTGCCTGATAATTTGACTGAAAAAATGATTCGTATTATGCTGGCCGATTACTCTGACCAAGAGGAAAGTGATATTGAACCTGCACATGCCAGTCCTGAGAGGTTTTTACCAGTGGGCGATGACGAAAATTCAGTAGTTGTAGACGTGCCAAAGTTGGACAATCCATATTTCAACCAACATGATTCTGACAAACCAAAAGAACCTTCTGATATCATGGACGAACAAAATTTTACATCGGAACATGATGTTGTAGATTTTACAACCATAACATTTGGTGTGAATCGTGAGCTACTGATGAAATTACTCAATAATTTATTGTTGGTCACACAAGGTATGAGCCGGGAAAAACGAACCGAACAATTCAAGTTATTGGTTAAACGTCTCTTAATGGAAAAACCAGAGGTGATTACAAAACATGATTAAATCTCGCGGTAGCAACGTTATTGTGCGGAGTCAATTTAATATCGGCGGTTCTCGTGGTAAATCCGTAAAGGGCTTCATAACTGATTATGTTTCACGGGACGAGGCGTGTGATACGTCATTGTCTTATGTTAGCCCAAATGGCTCATTGGAGCAGGGTGATGGTGTTGCATTTACACTGGATAATACGTCCATTTCTAGAGCTGAGACATTGAGATTGGCGGATGTTGTTGAAGGTTATTTGCAAGAAGGTAATCGGGCGATTCAGCAGATGGTTATATCGTTCGCGCCCGAATATTTAGTAGGGCAGGGTGTTGTTGAACCGGATACGGAAATCACTAAGAAAGGTGATTACCAATATCAGTATGATGACGTCAGACTGCGGCATGCCGTTAGATTTGGTGTGCAGTCAATGGTTGATGCTGAGAATTATCGAGACCCTCAAATGGTAGCGGCAATCCAACATGATACATTACACTTACATGTCCATGTTGTGGTGTATGAAAATTACCCAGAAGTTTCTCGTGTTCGAGGTAAGGAAGAACGGGGTGTCATTAAGCCATCAAGTTTTAATCAATTAACAGATGCGATTGATAGGCACCTAACAATGACAAAATCATCAACAATACCAAACGAAAAAAAAATGGTACCGCAGAAATCACAAATAACCGTAAATCCAATAAGTCCTGTCAAATTTGATGTGTCACAATGGGTTAGATATATGGCAATTTTTGAAGAGCTTGAGCAAATGCGTGAGGAAAATGATGAGCAAACACGCGCGCACGAGTTAGAGTCTTTAGAAGTCGAAATCAACCTCGACAATTTTATGGACAACTTCTACAAAGAGAATAATGTAGATAATCAACATAATTAAGGTATGTCCTTAATTATGTTTTTTTGTGGTATAATAATAGTAGTAAGGTAAAGGAAAGGAAATAGATATGACATTACGTGAAAGTATTACTCATAGCTTGAATGAATATCGAAACGCACGAATTAGACGTCGTGAAGCATTCGGTCCAGATTTGGTCGATACAATCGGGGATATTGGAAAGGCTACATATAATTCTGCAAAAGAAACAGCACAAAAGACTCAGCAGTCAATCTCTTATAAATTTCAAACTGCGTTGCAAACAACGACAGAAAAGGCTAATCAATTCTGGTCGGATTCGAAATCAAAATTGAAGTCCGCTCGTGAGTTTGTTTCGGAAAAACTTAATCAAACTTCTGAGGGCGCTACTAGGCTCAAACATTCCGTCGCGGATAGCTTGCGCGATAGAATAAAACAATATCGATTGGGTACTGCTATTGGTCTGGACAGATTGTCTAACGCATTAAAAGGGCAACAAGATAATCAGGAAGTGAAACCTAAGCAAGAGCCTGCTAAAGTTATTGAGCGTGAGCAGTTGCCAGAAATTGACACGAACGATGAGAAGGTTACATTTTTGACACCCGCAATGAAGGCTAAATTTATTGAATATTATGTGCGAAATCACGAAACAGCTCACCGTGTTTTTGAAGATTTGGATAGACAACAAAATCCAGCTCCAAAATTACGTGATTATATGGTCAGATGTGGTTTTGATGCGTTCCTAGAAACTGTTATTGATGCACCAGACATGGATGAACTCAGAGCTACCGCTCATGAGGACCGCGTTCGTGATGAAGAATTGCAAAGTTTCAAGGATTTGGCCCAACAAATTGACCAAAATATGCTAATTCAGAATGAAATTATCAAGGCTCATAATGAGAAGCAAGAGAAGTCTGTTGTCGAGACTCCCGAAAAACAACCAGATACACCGGTTGAAGTTGTTGACCAACATAAAATCGTCAAAAATCCATATCACACTGAATACAATCCACCAGTGGTGGTGAGTAATCATGAGTCTTCGTTGTTTGAGGAACTACCTCCTGAAGTTGCACAATCCGGGTATGACTCGCATAATTTTGAGCACACCCACGACCCCTTTGAGCTAACACCTGAAGATTTGTCTGAGTTTGCTGATTTTGACCAACTGCAACCATAAATATTAGTATACACCCCCAATGGATATATCCTTTGGGGGCATTTGTTTGCTATTGCATAATTGATAGATTTGTGATATACTTAAAGCATAAACCAGAAAGGAAATAATTATGGCAAAATTTAATAGACATCATCGTGATGATGAATATGATGAAGATGTATACGATGACGACACTATCGAAGATGAAGAATATGACGGTGACAACGAATACTATGACGATGAAGATGATGACGAGGGCGAAGGAAATAAACGTCCGATTGTAAAATATGCCATTATTGCTGGTAGTGTCATTGCTATCATTGGTTTGGCTATCGGTGTTCGGGCTATGAATAATAAACCGTCTGAATCAACAACGGAAGAGCCAACGGTTGAACAAACCACAACAACGAAACAGTTGAATGTGCCAACCGAAACCACTACTGCGACAACTGCACCATCGGTTCAACCGAAAGGTAAGGATGAAGCGAGCGCTACGAAGTCTTTGGAACGCTCTGATGCACCATTAACAGCTGGTGACGCTAAAGTTATCAGTGACCATTTAGTTGCGTCTATTGGTAAAATCAAGGCTGACCAAAATGTGTCAAATAGTCAAGATACTGGGCTATACCTAACTGAGAGTGGTGTATTCAACCTCGTTAAATCATTGCTCATTACAGGGTATGACGTTGATGCTTCAAGTTTGAAGGCGTATAAATCTAATAATGATAACGTTCAACAATTCACTGTCAATTTCGTCAAAGATGGTGCTTCACCAATTACAATGACTGGAAACTGGGCACCATCAATTAGTCAAATTGGTCTTGTACAAGTACATGGTGAAATCCCTAGTGCTGCGTCACTCAGTGGGAAACCTCAAGTGGACGATAGTGTCAAAAATGACTCAGATAAACCAGAAGATTGGAAACGTTAATAGGAAGGTTAGTTGTGAATTACATTGAAGAAAAACAAAAGAAACTCGCTCAATCATTAGGTATTGAGCCTGAGGTCAACAATCCACTAGTATTGGATAAACCCAAATCACCAATCTTAAAGGGATATGTATTTTTAATTATTGGGGTTTTGTTGATAGCCTTTCAAATGTGCTTCGGTATCGTTCGCGTGTCGGGCCCTTCTATGTTACCGACGTTGCACGACAAAGATTTTATGCTCATTTCAAAATATGATAGAGTTGATAGATTTGATGTTGTAGTATTGAAGGAACGAGTGGCCGATAACGGACCTAGTAAGAATATCGTCAAACGCGTTATTGGGTTTGGTGGTGACCGGGTTACGGTTGTAAACGGTCAATTATTCATTAATAACGTGGCATACAACGAATATTATTTGGATTCTGCTAATACCGAGGCATTTAAAAATGTGAATTTTGACATCACTGTCCCAGAAGACCATATATTCGTAATGGGTGACAACCGTGATGTGTCAAAAGATTCACGAACCGTTGGTTCATTTAAAAAATCCGCCGTTATCGGTGTTAAAATTAATTAAACCATGTTACAACATGGTTTTTATTTATTTTTAGAAGTCAAAAAAATAAACCCCTGAGGGGTTTATTTTTATTGTGCTGCGACGTCAGTTACATAGTAAGATGTTACGTAATTGGTATGTACTCCGTCCTTATCAGTTGCTACATAAGCAAATGGTTTACCGTCGTATAATAATATCGTGTGATATTTGTCATCATGCTGATATGTCTCCATGGTGACTTTTGATTTATCCTTGACTACGATTGTCTTGTTAATCGTTGGTAGGTCTTTCGATAAATCAGTTTCAATTGATTTTGCCTTGTCATCTGTCAATGGTGTTTGCGCCACTTCGGGTTTTGCTAATGCATAGTCCATATACATATCCGTCACTTTTTCGGGATTGTAAGTTGTGATACCCACTACGTACCCCCCGCCGATTACCTCCGTCGTGATAGCGTAAGGTGTACCCGTTGCGTCAGCTGCTTTCTTGAGCTCTGCTGTGAATTCTTTTGTTGAATCCTGGTCTTCCTTGGCTGTTTTTGTCACTGACACTGCGCTGTTTGGTACATCCGAAAATGCACGTCCCATATAAGCAACTCCTGTTATTAGGATAGTGAATGACGCAAATATCATCAACCCTTTGGCCCAATTTGGTACGACGTGAACTACTTTTGGTGGTTGGATGATAACCGGTAGCGGTTGCGTTTCTGACAGGTCCAAAGGTGATTCGTCATCGATGATAGGCTCTGCGATTTGATTGACCGTGACAGGTTCTGTCGATTGTGCATCTGTCATAGTGTTTGTTGTCAATTCTTCGTCGTTGATTGATATCGTATCTGATAAATCAACGCTACCCAACTGACTATGTTGGTTGTTTTCTTCATATAATTTACGATTAAATTTCGGCATAATTATTTCCTTTCCGATTTATATTTTAAGTATATCACACTGAGTTCGACATGTCAAGGTGTTCAAAACTTGTAAGAAAACTGTAAAATTTGACATATTTGAAAACCGCATAGTGATGCTATATATGACCGGTTGTAAATAAAAATCCCCTTATGCTCTTCCCACCCCCAAAATCTACGCAAAACCCTTGACGAACGGCCCCAACTATGTTATACTATAATTATAAACGATAGTTGTACAAAACAATTACCACCATAAAACACATACCACCATAAAAACATATACCCCCATAAAACCACACAACCACAAAACCCCACCACTACAACAACACAACTAACACTTACCACCAACATATCCCCATTACCACCAATGACACCGCATGACATCTCATACGCGTAATATCGCCCAACTAAACACCCCAGAAACCGCGTCATATCAAGGTTTTCAGCACATTATCACCCCACACACTACCTGACCTACGTCACACCGGTCATCCATCCACACCCGCACATCATACTAGACGCCGTCGATATAATCTACACGAATATACCGAGACAATCTACATTGTTGCGCGTGACAAATGGCACGACCACATTCCCCATCCGTAACACATGTAACGGAGATATGACTCGATGGCTTACTCGTAATCACATATCCATAAACAAATCACCCAACATTTTCCACAATCTAACCACATGAACCCATATTATCACAATTATTTACCACATTACACCACTTTTATCCACAATCTCCCATATTATTACCAACATTTACCATAACTTCCCATCTTTTTCCACAGTTTCCCACATTTATCTAAAATATTACCACATCCTCCCACATTCATACCACATTCTCCTACATTCATACAAAATCTAACCATAATCAATCAACATTTACCAATTCTGTTCAATTTTATACAAAATATCACCATATATTCCCATAGAACAGTAAATCAACACTATATAGATAGAAAGGAATAGTGAATGTCCACTATCAAACCCGCAAAACAGAAATTAAACATTTCCATGCCATCACGTCTCAAACGGCGTGTCCAGCTGCTCGCCTCGGATAAAGGTATCACCATGAATGACCTCATCCTCCACGCCATCGAAGACTACCTCAATAAAAGTGACGGTACCTACCAAAATGCAGACTTTGTCGCTGACCGCTTGTCCCAAGTCCTCAACTCTCAGATGGCAATCATTCAACAACTGAACCGTCTCACCATGAAACTGGACAACTAGAAAGGAAACCCACATGACATTCATCGGACCAAAACCACCGTCCCAAAACGAACCTCTCAAACTCCCACCCCTAACACCAACCGGGAATCAATCCCAACCAAAGAAAGGAATTTATGTATGACACTCGAAGAATTGAACAAACTAATTGCCCATTTGACTGAGGCTCACGCGGACATTAAGAGTGCCCATATCCATAATTCCAAAACGAGTACCATCCTTGTACTTGCAAAAACAGGGAGCTTCCTCATTGATATCCACCCTGAACAATCATGGCAGGAAATCGATGACCGTGTAGCTCTGGAACTAGAAAGGTTGAAACATGCTTGATTTAGACGACCTACTAAAAGAGGTCAAACCGAATATCATCACACCGCAATTGGCGCAATTGGTATCTGTATCAAATGAGAAGAAACCAAAGACGCTAGCACGACTTCTCGTCAAAACCCTTCACAAGTCACTTGAAAATCCAGTGGCTAAACAAATTTATCATCAGGGTGAAGTTCACACTATTCGTTATTTTGATATCGAACCGCTCCTAGTTGGTGTCTGGTCTGAGATGAGTCTTATTCTTCTCAATCTATCTTATGCCGAGCAATGTGACATTATTGACGCGCTCTATCCTGAGCAGGTAAAACTAACAGCCAAGGCCTTCGCCATTAACTTCACCAAGGATGCAGGAAGTGCAACCGTTATTCCTGTACAAGACGAAGACGTATCTGAAAGGTTAGATGCAACCAATGTCGGCATCGCCATGATTCTCGCTGTCCTATCTGGTATGGGTGGTAGGCTCAACGTTCACCCTGACTTTATCGCCAGGTTTGCAGACAATATGAATACGGTAGCTCGTGAAGCGCGTGAACGTGAGAAATTCGCGAGCGATACCAAACGAGCACTTGACGCCAACCGCTACCAAGACATGCAGCAATAGAAAGAGGACTTTATGCAATTCATCAAAACTTATCTACCAGAAATTTTCTTCACAATAACCCTCACACTATTTTGGGCCTTTGTGTTCAGTGTGACAAATGTTGGTCATAGCTTTTACGAAGTGTTTATGAGCGTCTTACTGGTCACAACCTTAAACCTATGTGCCCTGGTCGCCTTTCACATCGCTTGTCAAATCAAACGTGCAAAAGACGTAACATCAAACACACCTAATCTCCTTCTCATCGTCAAACCAGATGGGATTGAACACTCACAAGAAATCCTAAAAGAAATGAGTGTGTGGGGTAAACTACATGATTTAGTCCTTGTACCAGAGCTCCCTCGTGAGCAATTAGAAGAACACTATGCGCATATTAAGGAAAAACCATTCTTTTATGAGACCATTGATTATATGATGTCTGGTCCAGTCCTTATGGGGATTCTCACATGTGACGATGAGAGTGACATCGCATGTGCGCGCGCAGCACTTGGCGACACTAACCCAGCCGAGGCAAAAGAGAATACTCTCCGTGGTCGCTTCGGTACGGTCGATGGAGATACCATCAAAAATGTAGCCCACTTATCAGACTCTAGTGAATCTGGTAAGCGTGAAATTGGGATTTGGAAGGATATTCTTTTCCGGGAATATCCGACCATTACGGCTCGAAAAGTAGGAACTCATTAATAATGGAAAACAATGAACCGAAAGGTTCATTTTTCTGTAACCTTGGTTACGAACCCGTCATACAAATGTAACATTCCTTTGCTATAATAAGTCTTATAGAAAGGAATTATGTATATATTTATGAATAAGAAACAACTATTAACAATCTCAACAGGAGCCGCATTACTTCTCGGTTCTCTTGGTCTTACGACCTATCATGTGGCCTTTGCGGATATTGACTACACTGTTAAACAAAACCATGTGACGCAAGCAGTGAAAGCGCCACGTCACACGGATGTCAAGACCGTCCTTGAAAGAGCTGGTGTCGAAGTCAAATCAGAAGACCGCGTTAGTCACAAATTAGAGGACGAGGCAAAACCGGAAGAAACCATTGAGGTATCAAAAGCGCGTGAACTTACTATTCAAGATGGTACAGAAACAAAAACCATTACCACAACCTTTAACACTCCTGGTGATATTTTAGAAAACGCCGGAATTGCTCTTAGCGAACATGACAAGATTAAGTGGGACGGCGATGTACTTGTCATCACGCGTATTGTGGTCAACACCGAAACAGTGGATGAGACCATTCCATTTGAAACCCGTGAAGAGGAAGATGCAAGTCTTGCCAAAGGGCAAAAAAAAGTGAAGACGGAAGGTCGAAATGGAACCATGACACTCACACAAAACGTCGTTTATGAAAATGGGGCAAAAACCACAACCACAACCGTTGATAAAAAGGTTACTGACCCGGTGACACAAGTTATACTCGTGGGCACTAAAGAATCTGAACCTGCTAAAGAGGTTGTGCAATCATCAGCGAGCCCATCTGTAAGGCTTAGTAATGGAAATACTGCAGGTAGCATTGGAGCAAGTGCGGCACAAGAAATGGCACGTCGTACGGGTGTATCTGCGACTACCTGGGAAACTATTATCGCTCGTGAATCAAACGGTGACCCGAATGCTTATAACCCATCTGGTGCCTCAGGACTTTTCCAAACCATGCCTGGTTGGGGCTCAACCGCTACCGTATCTGACCAAATCGAAGCCGCGACACGCGCCTACAATGCACAAGGTTTGGCAGCTTGGGGATTTTAAAAACCGGTAAAAAATAAAATGAGTGAGGAATGTCCCCACTCATTTTTCTATAAAATCGGTCTGAGAGGACCTGAGGTTTCAACCCCAGGGTGAATCAGTACCGACATGGTTCTTTTGTATGTTGATTTTGGACGTATTCCATTACTGTCTCTTTCGAAACGACTCCAACAGTCCGCATGAAAAAGCTCGGGCTCCAAAGGTGACCTTTGTATAGTTTTCTCTTGTCTTCTGGATGAAGTTTGAACCACTCACGAGCAGCCGCACCTTTAAAACTCTTTACGATACTTGAAGGTGCAAATTTCGGTGGAAATGAGATGACTAAATGCACATGGTCTGGCATGATTTCAACAGCTTCGATTGTGGCGCCGTTTCTTTCGGTAAAAGACTCTAAAAGCGTTTTCAATTCTTGTTGTTTCTGTTCGGTATCAAAAATCGGTTTTCGATATTTGGTTACAAAGACCAAATGAAAATGAAAATCATATACACAGGTTCTAGTTTCAATCATAATTGAACTCCTTTAATCACTTATTTTAAGAGTTATCTCTTGACATTATTGTAACACATATGATATAATATTGTCAAGAATAAGAAAGGGGTGACCTCATGCGAGCACAAACTGCAAGTTTCGTCGTTCAAACTAAACTCAAGTTACCAACATCCGTTGAAAACTATTTAGAAAAGAGCTTTCGCGTTGCAGCTAGTGCTTACAATGAGGCTCTCAGTTTTGGATTGAGACGTTTTAAAGCGCTCAAACAAAACTCTCTTTATCAAGAACTCTTAGAGAAGAGACGGGATGCCGAAGCTCAAAAAGAATGTGATAAAGCTCTATTTGAACTAAGAAAATCTTATGGGTTGACTGAATATGGTTTGTCTACTCATTTGAGCAAACAGAGAAGAATACCGAATTCTTCTTACCGACATTTAAGTGCTGGTGAAATTCAAGTTGTTGCGTTTCATGCCTATAAGGCTCTTGAAAAAGTTATTTTCTATAAGATAAAGGCTCATTCATTGAAGTTTCGAAGCAAATATGATTCAAATGTGAGTTATCGAAACCGAGTCAATACCGAAGCCACTCGATTAGTGGAATCTGATAGACAAGGAATCGCTTATCGACTCTATCTCCATAAGATGTCAACCTTTGTGGACATTCCCGTTAAAGCTTTTAATCGTTATCAACAAGAGAGTCTCTTGCGTAGTGAGAAAATCAAATATGTCCAAATTATTCGAAAAACCATCCGAGGAAAACGCGTTTATATCCTACAGATTGTCTGCCAAGGATTTCCACCAGCTAAAGTAACTCCTGGAAGTAAAATCATTGGAATCGACCCTGGAATTTCGACCGTCGCTTATGCATCGAATTCCGAGGTTGCGCTAGTAGATTTAGTCCCAACAAATATCAATCAGAAGGAAAAACTCATGAAACTACTCGATAGAAAAATCGAGCGAAGTCGTAGAGTGAATAATCCCGATTGTTATCATGAAGATGGAACCATCAAGAAAGGTGCGAGGTTTAAACACCCTTCTAATCGTCAGTTACATTTGCAAGTACGACGACTCAAAGCCTATCGCTCCTTATCTGAAGAGCGTCAAAAATTACAAGGCCAATTAGTGAATCGGATTATTTCTCAAGCTCGACTTATCAAAATAGAAGGCCTATCTGTAAAAGGACTTCAAAGACGTAGTCGAGAAATCAGAATCAATCCGAAAACGAATCGACCATTTAGTAAGAAGCGTTTTGGAAAGTCTATTTTTAGAGCCGCACCAAGCACCTTTAGAAATGCTCTTCAAACGCGTGCTCATCAACTGGGAATTGATTTCGAAGTGATTTCACCAAAAGATGTGAAACCCAGTCAATACAATCACATTACTCAAACATTTGAGAAAAAATCACTATCTACTCGAATCTACGACTTGTCAGAAGACGTGACAGGTGTACAGCGTGACCTCTACTCAGCCTTTCTCATCGGACATATTGAGGACGGTCGCTACCAACAAGAAAAACTCACACAGGATTTCCCTGTATTCTACAAACTGATGAAAGAATTTCTTCATCAACCACCAAAAACCAGTCGTTTAGTCTGGTATCTACACTAAACAAATTGTCAAGGAAAAGACAAGTTACAAGTGGTAACACCCGTGGGACTGACGCTCCTTCGTTAACGCACAAGACCTTGGTTCTTCTTTCTGCATGACATAAAGAACCTTTGAAACAGTTAAATTCAATCTTTTGAATCCAACTCTCTTGTGAAACTTCTAATGCTCAGACACATACCGAGATTAGGTCTTTACCTAAAGCAGGTCATTGCGGTTACGTATTCGCCTTTGACTCACCCGTGAGTCAAAGGCGAGAACTGGGCGCGTTTACCATGGGGTAAACGGGAATCCCATGACTTTAGTCATGTGAGGACGTCAATTCATTTGAGATACCAATGTTTGAATAAACACCACATCGGGGGCGTTAACCGCTTGTAGATAGGTCATAACTACAAATGCAATCAAACATACGACGAATACGACAAATGACGCGATAGCCACCTTGGTAAGTAGTGAAACAATACGTTTTCCAGATTCTTCACGATGATAATTTGATTTTGCATATTCGCAAGCATTGGTGATAGCAGAGCCGGCAGAGAATAGAAAGGCCATAAAGGCGATAACACCCAATACGAACATGATGGATTGGATAGTCGTCGTGACAGTGTAATAGGCAACTTGCGCACGCAATTGTGGATAGTTATTGATGATATTTTGTACAGTTTCGTTACCGATGTTGAAAGTTTTTGCAATTTCTTGAATTAATGCGTCCATGTTAATACCTCATTTCATCCTTAGAACCATAGTTTGTTTTTGATATTAATTTATCAAAACGCGTCGCTCACGTTTTGATAAATTAATATCAAAAATAGGCTCTAAAATATGCATATCTAATTGTTTCATTTTAATGAAGCCCTTGAATTGGTTTATCATCCAAATTTCACTTGGTGAAAATCGTTTACCCCAGGCGCGATTACCAGCCATAAATAATTCGAAATCATTCATGCGTTTTTGTTTCTTGCCAGGCTTGGCTTGCAACGCCTTAAGTTTTGAGAATAATGCGTCGGCAAATCCAAGGTTATTTCCATAGTCTAGAGTCGTGGTCTTGACATGTTCTTTGATGCGCTTGAGATAATCATCCAGAAATGCTTCATCGATATCACATTGCTCATCTAAATATGCACAAACAATGGTCCAGTAATGCATATCTGCGACATAGGCATCAAAACGTTCAGGGTGGGCGAATAATGTTCTTGTTGTTACGATTTCTTCCATAATACCCTCCAATTGGTTTTGTTTTTGTTATTTTTCGATTATGAATTGGGGTTTCGGGGATGACGTAGTCACCCCGTTTTAAAGACCGTTGACGTATGTCAATGGCGTTAAAAAAAACAGTAAAAAACAAAATGAGTGAGGGGTATCCCTCCACTCATTTTTTTATATTTTGGTTATGTCAAAAACAGTGAAAAAAAAACAAAATGAGTAGGTAAATACCCACTCACAATGCGTTAAACCTTTTATTTCCCGTTTCTATTCCAACCCTTTGGAACCGAGTCAATTTGACAAGGTTGGTGATGCAATACCTATTGTCGCTCGGAAGTTACTAGAGAAAATCTCCACATTGCTTGCCCAAGTTGAGAATAGATACCTCACACCTTAGTGTGCAATCAGAATACCTTCTGAATTAACGCACACCTAACGAGGTCTCCAAATGAACCCCGGATTGTTTAATCAATATTTCCCGTTCCTCTTTCAACGAGCAAGTCACCGCTATTATACGGATTGTTCTCGGTCACCGATATGAGTTTCAAGTTTTTTGTGAATTTGTTATACTTGAGGGACTCACACCATACCATCTTTACGGTAGGAGAATACCATAGAATAAAGCCCTTACGCATACTGCCTCAATACGCTGACTTTATCTCTACCCTTTCGGTTAACCTAACAGTTGAGGACTTAGGGCTGTTAGAAACCCTTTTTATAGAAATGACCCAGCAACCTTATTCAGATTGGTGGGCCTGCGTAGGGCACTTGCCTACTAATTGTTTTGGAGGGAGCAAAAGATGAAGTGCAAATGCAAAAACAGGACATAAATAGTTGTTATTAGCCTGAAACAACAATTTATGGCTTTGAGACGGACCTTTGGAACCATGTCTATTAACAAGGTTGGTGATGCAATACCTATTGTCGCTCGGAAGTTACTAAGAACGATGAAATCGTTTTTACATTGCTTGCCCGAGTCAAGAATAAATACCTCACACCTTAGTATACAATCAGAATACCTTCCGAATTAACGTACACCTAACGAGGTCTCCAAATGAACCCCGGATTGTTCCATAACAAGCAACCACCTGCTTTTGCCACTTTGGTTATTGAAACCAAAGCAATGACCCAACAACCTTATTCAGATTGTTGGGCCTAATTACCTAGATTAGGCAGTTTTGAACATACCAGCTTTAGTTTTAGCCATACGCTCAGCTTTCTCTTCATCAGAGAGATTGTTCCATGCGGCTTTAGCCTTGGCACTTGCTTCAGCGCGTTGTTCTGGTGTCATAGCAACTTGTTTGTTGTTACCTTTAGACTTTTCAATGCGCGCTGCTTTCTCTTCATCAGAGAGGTTGTTCCATGCAGCCTTAGCCTTAGCACTTGCTTCAGCACGTTCTGCGTCGGTCATCGGTGTTTGATGATTGTTTTCTTTAGACTTAGCGATACGAGCTTGTTTTTCTTCTTCAGAGAGGCTAGCCCATGCGTCTTTACCGCGTTGACTTGCTTCAGCACGTTGTTCATCAGTCATTGGAGTTTGGTTGTTGTTTGTCTTAGATTTGGCAATCAACTCAGCTTTTTCAGCGTCAGATAATGATGCCCAACGAGCTTTACCAGCTTCACTAGCGGCAGTACGCTCTTCATCAGTCATTGGAGTTTGGTTGTTGTTTGCCTTAGATTTGGCAATCAACTCAGCTTTTTCGTCTTCAGACAACGCTTCCCAACGCGCTTTACCTTGAGCACTCAACTCAGCACGTTGTTCATCAGTCATTGGGGTTTGGTGGTTGTTTTCTTTAGACTTAGCGATACGCGCTTGTTTTTCTTCTTCAGATAAGTTGTTCCAAGCGTCTTTACCGCGTTGGCTAAGAATTGCGCGTTCTTCTTGTGTGAAAAATGTAGTGTTTGCCATAGTACGAATCCTCCGGTTTGTTTGTTATTTTGTTTTTCAAAAGTGAATTGGGGCTTTGGGGTTGACAAACCCCATTAAAAACAGCCCTTGACGTATGTCAAGGGCTATTTCAATCATGCATATATATTATAGGAATGATTGGGGCATTTGACCTGTTAGATGCCAGCGAACATACCAGCTTTGGCCTTAGCTACACGAGCAGCTTTCTCTTCATCAGAAAGGTTAGCCCATGCTTCTTTACCTTTACGGCTAGCTTCGGCACGTTGTTCCGGTGTCATAGCTGTTTGATGGTTGTTCGCTTTAGACTTAGCGATTTGCTCAGCTTTTTCATCTTCTGAAAGAGCTGCCCAACGTGCTTTACCAGCTTCACTAGCGGCTTTGTGTTGTTCATCAGTCATCGCAACTTGCTTGTTGTTAGCCTTAGACTTTTCGATACGAGCAGCTTTCTCGTCTTCTGAAAGGTTAGCCCATGCTTCTTTACCCTTACGGCTAAGTTCTGAGCGTTGTTCGTCAGTCATAGCAACTTGCTTGTTGTTTGCTTTAGACTTTTCGATACGAGCTTGTTTTTCTTCGTCAGACAATGCTTCCCATGCTTCTTTACCTTTGCGGCTAGCTTCTTGACGTTGTTCGTCAGTCATAGCAACTTGTTTGTTGTTTGCTTTAGACTTTTCAATACGAGCTTGTTTTTCTTCTTCGGTTAAGTTGTTCCAAGCTGCTTTACCACGTTGGCTCAAGATTGCGATTTCGTCAGTTGTGAAAAATGTAGTGTTTGCCATAGTATGAATCCTCCAGTTGTTTGAAATTTTATTTTTTCGATTATAAATTGGGGCTTTGGGGTTGTGAAACCCCATTATAAATAGCCCTTGATGTAGGTCAAGGGCTATATTTGCATTACATATATATTATAGGAATTAAATTCCAGCGAACATGCCAGCTTTAGCTTTGGTTACACGAGCGGCCTTTTCTTCATCAGAAAGGTTAGCCCATGCTTCTTTACCCTTACGGCTAGCTTCTTGACGTTGTTCAGGCGTCATAGCAACTTGTTTGTTGTTCGCTTTAGACTTTTCGATACGCGCTGTTTTCTCTTCTTCTGAGAGTGCGTTCCAAGCGTCCTTACCGCGTTGGCTAAGAATTGCGCGCTCTTCTGCTGTGAAAAATGTTGATTTTGCCATGATTGTCATCCTCCAGTTTTGTTTAAATTTTATTTTTCAATTATAAATTGGGGATTCGGGGCTGACGAAGTCAACCCCGTTTAAAAATAGTCCTTGACGTAGGTCAAGGACTGATGAGTTTGATTATGGGTATCACCACGAAATTAGTATATTCAGTAGTGGTCTTGCTACGATACACCATACCGAATATTTAACCTTATACCCATGATTGACCAATGCCTTCATGATTTGGTCATTGAATTCTTGCTCTTCAGCTGTTTCATGCCTCAGACATTCAATGAGAATGCTGTTTTTACCTTTTTCAGATGCACTTTCGATTTCGAGCTCGATTTCTTGCCTTTGGAACCATGTCAAATATACTGACACCAAAACCCTGGGCCAATAAGTTTATTGACAAGGTTGGTGATACAATACCTATTGTCGCTCGGAAGTTACTAAGAACGATGAAATCGTCCCTACATTGCTTTCCCGAGTCAAGAATAAATACCTCACACCTTAGTGTACAATCGGAGTAACCTCCGAATTAACGCACACCTAACGAGGTCTCCAAATGAACCCCGGATTGGTCTAACGTTTACCAACGAAACAGTTTAATTGTCTTATTCAGGACAGTCTTTATTTGTTATTTTTCTTCTCAAAAATACAAATCATTTTCGTATCAAACGGAACAGAGTCTAATTTGAAATATTGTTGTAGATGGGGTAGGTAGTTCTCATCCCTTTCCAAATAAATATTTGGTTTGTTTAGAATGTGTCCCCATGGTGAATAAATCCATTGATGAATACTTTTTGTCACATTGTAGCACTCTTGTGATTCTCGACTTAAAGATTTTAATCCCCAAACTGTGTGGAATAGGATTTCATAAGCATTTTTGACATTTGTTACAAGAGCGCAATCTTCGAGTCCATTTACATCATCGATGATTGAGTTTTTCTTGAGCTCATGAATCCAAATGTTCATTTCGTCTTTTGCCTGTTTTGATACTGGTTGAAGTGTAAATAATTCGTTAGCGTCATCGGGATTAGCCCAGTCACGGATGATTAAATGCCCGCCAGGTTTTAAGCTCGACATAATCATTGCAATTGTTTCTGTTCGCTCTTGGTGGTTGAGATAGCTAATAATTTCATGAAAAACACTGGACAAATAAATAACATCAAATTGAATTTTTACATCTATTAACTCTTTTTTAGTTACGACATTTACACCCATGCGAGATAATTCCGTTTGTACTGTCGGGGAAATATCATATGCATAATATTCTGCACCAGTTGAATCGACATCTGAAATAAATTCAGGTGAAATACCAGAACCAAAATCAAGAATTTTAACACCCGCTGATAGAAATGTCTCAACAACTGCAAATTTTGATTTCGCTGTTTGATTCATTCGTTGAACATAAGTGTCGTTAGTGCTTGAATAATTTTCCATTATATCAATCCTCCATAGTATTTAATGGACCTTGTAGGACTTGAACCTACGACCACTCGGTTATGAGCCGAGAGCTCTAACCAACTGAGCTAAAGGTCCTTTTACGTAAAAAAAAACGGATGTAGCTGAGGATTAGTGCGCACTAATCCTCACTTGCCCCAGTCGTATCCACAACCAGACTACATCATTCAAAAAAGGGGGAGCGAGTCCCCAAAAATTGCTCTTCTACTGACACACTAGAGCGAGCATATCAGCATTTAAAGTTTCTTGGTTTTTTGCTTAGGGGTCAAGGGACGGAAACGACAGAACGCTGCCAAAATTACGCCTTGGTCCACCCACTTCTGATGTACACTTGAAGCAGGATTACCGCCTGAGTTTAATGACTTCATCGAATTATTGGTCAACTTTTGGAACCAGTCCATATATTGGAAAGGTTGGTATTTCTCAAATATTTCAAAAATAAACTGAAAATTTGATGATTGAATGTTAGAAAAACAAATATGTATGAATTTTATTCATTATAGGAGACCTATAAACATTTTACAATCAACCATCAAACTCCACCAACCCTTTGGAAATCGACATATGCCGATTGATGATGCAATACCTATTGTCGCTCGTAAGTTACTAAGGGCATAAATACCCCTACATTGCTTTCCCGAGTCAAGAATAGATATCTCACACCTTAGTGTACAATCGAAGCAACCTCCGAATTAACGCACACCTAACGAGGTCTCCAAATGAACCTCGAAGCTTTTTAACGTCACACTCAAGACGTTAAATCCAACAAATGCCAGAGCTTGAACTCTCTGGCTGAAACGAAAAACTTCCAAAATCGTTCCGATGGTCAACTAACTGCAAATGTCGAATAGAAGGTTCGACATAGGACCGTATGACGTGCCGTTTTTGGTTAAACAACTTCTACGACAGCTTCGATATAAAGAAATCTCCACTGTCTCCATCGTTTAGCAACTAGGTTTTTATTGATTTACTGAAAGAGGAATTGCAAACTAACCATAAACCTCTTAGCACGTTTTCTGCTTGGACGCAGTAAATCTCAACACTGTTTTATGACGGTTGTCGTCACCTCTTATCGCCAAGGAGCGTTGGTGATTATCAACCTTCACCAAGGTGCCTAAAAACGGGGTCTTGGGTACGTACATAACGGTTGCACATTATGTTTGTACCAAATGACTTAACAACCTTATTCAAATTGCTAAGCCTTAGTTGCTACTATTATAGCAGATTATTTCAGTTGGGTCAAGTGAACTATGTTATTTCCAAATGGGTGGTGTCAATTGTTCAATGATTGTACTCATGTGGAAAGTACAAAAATAAATGATGACACACAAACCAAAGGTATTGAAAAGAGAAAACCATAATGCGTACTTTTGATTTTCTTTTTCCGACATATTTGAACTTCTTTCAAAATAGACGGATACAAAAAGCCATGTGACGATTAATATTGCAAACATTGGTAAGAGCATGATTTTGACACCATACACCACCAATAGCGTCATCCCAACTATGAACCATGTTGGCAAAGCGATTAGAGGACCAAAACATATGCACATAGTTATTATATCTTTAAATAATTTTAACATGGTATATCCTTTTTAATCATTTTACGCTACTTTTTGATGGACTGTCATATCTAAGATATCCAAATCTTGAGGTCGACCATGTTTTGCTACGTTTCGAAGGACGTACTCATCTTCATCGTAAACTAAGATGTCCAAATCGTGAGGACGACCATGTTTTGCCACCTCAATACGGACATATTCATCTGTGTCATGAACTAAGATATCCAAATCTTGAGGGCGACCATGTCGTGCCACTTCAAGACGAACAGACTCGTCTTTATCGCGAACTAAGATATCCAAATCTTGAGGGCGACCATGATATGCAACGTCCGAACGAATTGCCCAATGGATGTCACGAACTAAGATATCCAAATCTTTAGGTCGACCATGTTTTACCACCTCACGACGAACTACCCAATCAGAATCATGAACTAAAATACCCAAATCTTGAGGTCGACCGCGTTCTGCGACCGCGCAACGGACGGATGACTTAGGATGCTTAGTTAGTATATCCAGTTGGGAATCGTCACCGTGTTGAATGAGCATGGCTAAATGGTCGATGTTTTTCGAATGAACATCAAATACCGTTTTGTAATTCAATTCTTCCAAAATGGTGATTCTGTTTGAAGCCACCTTGTGATGACCTTCTGCAACAGTCCCTGAAAGTTCCACTTTACAAATACGAAGATTGTCACGAAAAGGCCTACAATATTTAAACAAATCATCTAAGACGAGGCATGCATGGAAACCACGGTGACCAGGAACGGGTTCATCATCCATTTGATAAGTTTTCCCAATTTCGTATTGGAAATTGCGACAAGTTAAATCTTCGTGAAAGACTTTATAAGCTAACATAGTGTAATCCCCCTTTCCCTGGAATAATTCTCATGATGCAATTTTAAAATTTATTTTTCAAATTGATTCTTTCTTTCGTCAACCCTTAATTTTCAAATTCATTCCAAACCATATCCACGTCATCAAGCAAAAATACTGAATGCTCTGGATTGGTGTAAAGAACAAATGAACCATCGCCATGATTGGTATAAGAAACGTATCCACATTCACAAGTTGGATTTTCGTTGTTGTAGTCAGACAATCGACCAATCCAATACTCACGGTCATTAGCGTTTTCTTGATTGATGATTCCATAGGTACCACCTTCAATGTAACCAGAGCCATGGAATTCTAGTTGTGGGAACAAGACATTGAGGTCTTGAACCTCATCAATGTGAACAAACAATAAGATAGTCTCAATGCTATCATCCAATTTGACGTCATAAACCTTGTAATTTCCAGGTTTGGCAGTTATTTGACAAGTATCGAATTCACCAACAATAATAGACGAATCTAGTGTTGTTGTAGTGGTTTGTTTTTGTGTGAAATTCATATGGATACCTCCCCTGATAATTGTGTTTTATGATTTTTAATTTTTTCTGGAATAAATTGGGGACTCGGCAAGTAGTTGCCGAATCCAATACTATCATCATAGAAAAATCTGTAAGAAATTTCCTACAGATTTATCTATGTCGTCTTATTTTTACAAACCAGGTGCTTGTCCAAGTTCTGCTGTAAGCATCCAGACTGTTTTTTCAAGGTCTGCTTTAGCACCGACGAAGATATCATTGGTTACATCATCACCTTCTTCATCTGTTACATTCAAAGCTTTTTGGAAAAGAGTGATGAGGTAACGATAAATAGATAGAACACGCTCTAAACTTTCTTCTACGTTACGGAATTCTCCAACTTCTTCTTCGATTTCACTGTGTTGAAGGAATTCTGTCAAAGTAGAGTAAGGTTTACCACCGAGTGTAATCAAGCGTTCGCTGATTTCATCTAGGTAACCATCAAGGCTATCCATGTATTCATCCATCTTAGGATGCCATACCATAAAACCACGTCCACGCATATACCAGTGTACTTGATGTAGAGCAATATGTGCTACGTACAAGTCAGCTACAGCTTGATTCAAAACTTCCTTTGTATTTACTAGCGCTTCTGCCGCTGGTTTAGATAATGTTGCTACGTCTTTTAATGCATCTTTTTTCAATTCTACCATTTTTCTCACCTCATAATATTATTTTTGCAACCATATTTATTGATTACTACCTCAGTATACTACACCTAGTAGACAAAAGCAAGAAAATTAACCCATATTAAAAAAGTTGTAATAGACTGATAATTTAAGAAAATGAGCAGATATCTTTTTAGTTATTTTCAGTATCTTTCCGAGAGAATTGGCTTTGATAAAGGTCATAATAAAATCCTTTTGCAGCCAAGAGGCTTTCATGATTTCCCTGTTCAATTATCTGTCCATCTTTAAGTACCAAAATCTTATCAGCTTCCTGAATTGTCGAAAGACGGTGAGCAATGACAAAGCTTGTTCTTCCCTTCATCAAACGCTTCATGGCCTTTTGAATCAAGAGTTCTAGACGCGTATCGACTGATGAGGTCGCTTCGTCAAGGATTAGAATTTTTGGATCTGCTAAGAGAGCACGCGCGATAGTTAACAACTGCTTCTGACCAAGAGAAATATTACTTGACTCTTGGTTCATCTCCATGTTGTAACCACCAGGAAGAGTACGGATAAAGTGGTCTACATTGGCAGCCTTAGCAGCTTCAACGATTTCCTCATCCGTTGCATCAAGATTTCCAAAGCGAAGATTTTCCTTGATACTGCCTTCATAGAGCCAGGCATCCTGTAAGACCATACCAAACTGACGACGGTAGTCCTGACGAGACAAGTCTCGAATATCTTGACCATCGACTAAAATAGCACCCGCTGTTACATCATAAAAACGCATGAGCAGGTTGATTAAGGTAGTTTTACCGGCTCCAGTTGGCCCTACGATGGCTACCATCTCTCCAGGTTCAACATCTAGGTTGAAATTGCGAATCAATGGTTTATTTTCCACGTATTGGAAATCAACATTCTTGAAGCTAACCTGTCCTGTTAATGGTGGTAGTTCTTTTACTTTAGCAGTTTGAACTTCTTCCTGTTCATCCAAAACTTCAAATACACGGTCAAGCGAAGATTTAGCACTTTGCATTTGTCCCGCTAATTGAGTAATATTTTGGATCGGTTGACTGACCTGCCACACATACTGAACAAAAGCTTGCATATTACCAATCGTTAAGCGTCCTGCAATAACCTGCAAACCACCTAATACTGCAACAATTAAGTAAGTTAAATCAGACACGATATGAAGGGCAGGCATCATCAAACCTGAAATAAAACTTGCCTTGAATCCAACCTGTTGCAATTCATCCGTAATCTTTTCAAATCTCTCTTGAGAGTTTTCTTCGCGTCCGAAAAGTTTTAAAACATTGAAACCTGTCAAGTTTTCCTGTACAAATCCAT
>ERZ773214.15-NODE-15-length-131435-cov-12.137654_pt1 | contig 131435 bp, 123 predicted proteins | sample MGYA00511238_ERZ773214 | MGnify/ENA primary metagenome ERZ773214 (study PRJEB29015, sample SAMEA2738157) | human oral metagenome | biome: human oral; feature: human-associated habitat; material: saliva | place: China | collected 2259 ... | reverse complement strand
TATATATTATTAATCTGTAATAAATATAGTTATATATTATATATACTTAAATAATAATAGTAATATAATATCCCTTAAATAATAAAAGAAATAAATATATATACTGTAATAATTACAGTATTATATATACTGTAATTATTAGAGAGACGTCAGATATATTTTCTCAAATCAAAGATTTTCGAAAATGTCACTTCGTTCAAAACTCCCGCTGGTCGTTCAGAGTTAGAGGCTTCGCCTTGTCTCAAAGTCGCCTTCGGCTCCTTGGATTTTCTGATAAAAGGCATTGTTCGTGTTTTTAGATGTTGTTATTTTCGACAAACCAATCAGTTTTTGGATACGTCTGACTATATATTTTCGGGAACGTATGTTTCCAAAATTGCGAATTATCGAAGATGATTCGCACAGGTTTGTGTAAGCAAACCTGTCAACCCCGTACCTGTAATTAATATAGACTTTGGCGTTTTAAATACTAAACTATAGCGTTGTGCTTATTTAATTTTCAATGTTCTTTTGGTGTTTTTATATTTGCGACGAGTTCTACGGGTATCTTTTGTTTTTATTCGATTTTTATTCCTTGCTATTTTACAACAAAAAAAAATCTCTGTCAAGAGGTAAAATTCATTTTCTTGAAAATTGTTTAAATGCGTACATTTTTAGAATTTATACAACCAAACGTTCGTCTTAATTACAACAATAAAAAAGTTCGTTTTTGGTTTGACTTATCAGCAAAAATACGCTATACTAAGAACAAGATGTTGTTAAAAAAATAATGTGGAGGGGCCTATGTTACTGTTGTTATCAAGAAACGCATTTTCTGACGGTCGTGCAGAATTTTGTTTAGAATTAGTTTTTAGGAAAACAGATGAAAACTTATACGACTATCAAACCGGTGTTTTACAGTCACTGTACGAAGATGGGAAACTGAACGGATTACCATCCTGGACAAACCCGGATTATATTTCCCTCTTTGCGAGATTATTCCAGAGTGATTTGAGCTTCGAGGGTGGTTCCAATGATTGGTTCTCAGCCGCCCATTGCACAGACAACGGTTTTAAAGAATACACCGGATCAAATCAGTTCGATGAATTAAGCTCCAATATTGCTAGACTGACTAAAACCTACAACCAAAGAAAATATGATCTAAAAATGAGGTTGTCAGAGTCGGATTTTTTGATTGGAGGATATATCAATCTATTCTTTCGACTTGATACTCCGAATAACTTAAAAGATGTTGTTCGTGATATCTTCTCACGAAAGCAATTCCCCAACAAAACTACAATCACAGAACGAAAATTCTGGCTCCTTGATCTGGAACAGTTTAAGAATTTAAGAACAATGACTGCATTAAATTCAGAAAGTTTCGATAGATTGATGTATCCGAAAAGAAGTCATTCAAAGGGTTCTGAGGAAAAGATTGTAATCTCAAATATTTCAACGGAAGATTCAACTGAAACTCCTGAATTAGAGTACAAGAAGCGTGCTCGTGAGTTTTACAAAAGAAAACACTATAAACAACCAATCAAAAAATCCGATATTGTAAATCTTTCTAAATTTAATTATGATATTGCGAACCTAAATTGCAAGAGACTTGGTGATTGTTCCTATTTGGATTTTAATAGATGGGGTGGTGATTTCGAACCTGACGCATACCAATTAGATTCGTATTATTACGGATATGATTATTACGAACCAAATACACGTTGCTGTCCAGAAGGAAAATCACACGATTTCATCAGTTATCGATCTAAGGATTGGACTTCTGATAAAAACACCTTGTACTATGATGGTGATAAAAATACTTTTGAAAGTCTAGAGAGAAATCTCGATGTATGTATCGAAAAAATAAAATTGAACCGTGCGAGAAAATTAGTTAATAAAAGATTAGGCAAGGAATCTTCGGACATTTCGATAAACCGTCGCAGTGGGGGTTGGAAGGAAACTTCAAAAAAAAGAAAGCAGTGGATGAAATAAAAAAATAATAGAAAGGAGGTTTTTATGTTATTACCACCAGTTTTATCCAAAGATCAGTTGGGTAAATTGCCTGAAATTATTGATAAAAACGGAACTTGGGTTTTATCAGTGTGGTCACACGCAAACACGAATAGTAAAGGAAACTCACACTCTGAAGTTGATGAAGCTGTGAATATTTTCCTGAAACGAGTTTCAGACCTGTCGCAATCGATTCATCTGTTGAAAAAAATGCCGGGAACCGCAATCCCGTTGTGGAGAAGTTTGTACGAAACGGTAGTTGTTTTTCGTGTGTTAACACAACCTGTTATTTTGAATAATAACGAACAGTTGTTTTTGGAATCTATCAAACGTTTTAAAGATTTCGATAGACTGAAATTATTGCAGGATGGAGTGCGAACGGAAGAGTTGCTTGTTTTGGACAAGAAGTATCGTGATTTAAAACCGGCGTATCGTATGGAATTGGAGTATGATTGGCTAAACCTAAACTTTGACGAATTAGCTTTGAAAAAACTATCAAAACGATATCACCCTAGTTTTAGAGATTTGGTCTTTCGGACACAAGAAACAAATTACAATTTGCGTGGACTTTTAGATTATTATCAGAAAGCAAGTGAAATCCTGCACTTTAATTATTCAAGTGTAAAGGCCGCTTCTGAAATTACCACAGAAGATGTTGAAAAGATCACCAACATTGTTTTGAAAGAATTTTATACAGACTACCTATCGTTAATTATTAAATTGTATGATGGGCGGGTATCGGAACAAGCTCAAGAAGTCGTCAATATCACAATTGAAACATTAGAGTTTGTAAAGAAAAATATTTGAGGTGTATTTTGAGTAGAATGAAACCGATGACAGAAGATGAAAAGAAAGATATCCTTTCAAAACTGTCAAAAACCGATGTCGATAAATTGAGTATTTTGGAATTTTTATTAGAAAATCAGAATAAAAATGGAATTTTGAGACATTATTATAAGATCATCACTAGGGCTAGTATTTTTAGCGCAATTTTATCCTTGTTGCTTTATTTACCAGTATTGTTTGTGTACCCCCTCTTTAGTTGGTTGAATCCACTGGGAATGCCATTAAATCCTGAAATGAACGGCTGGTATTCTATTGTTGTGATGATCGTTGCGTACTTAATAGTTGATATCGCTTTTAGAATCTATTTTTCTGGCTTGTTATCTAGGTACGGAAAAGATGAGATAGTTGGAGAATTGTACGATGTTATTTTTGATGATGATAAGGGTGTTAAATTCTTTCACTACTCATCATTACGAATGTATCCTAAATTTTTAAAATTAGAAGTGAATAATCTGGCTGATTGGATTATTGCAAACAACGAGGCGGAAGAAGGTTAACGATGAAGAAATATAAACAAAAAATTGTTCGTGATTTAGAGAGAAGACTTTACAAAATTGATACAAAAAAGAAAATTTTGTTTTTGAAAAAGATGGAGATTGCCAAAGGCTACGTAATTGAGATTTTTTGCAATCAATTCTTAAAAAATGAAATTGCAATTGACTTATTTAAAAGATCGATTTCTAAAAAGACAAGAGTTCCGATTCTGGCCGCAACACTCTTCTCACTACACAAAGCATACTATTTAGATAATGGCTGGTTGTGTTTGGATACAAAGAAGTCAGCAGAGGCACTATCTTCTCTTGAATGGATATTTGAAAATCTAACCGGATCAACAATGGAGGAACTGATCGAACTTGATAAGTTCGAAGCTGAAGATTTTATATCGGACTATCTTTCTGAAATTGATACAGAAGAAAAGTTAAAAGAATTTGAACGCTCTTTAGGAGATGGATTTAGAGCCATCCTGCCAGTTGAAATTTTTTACGACTATAAAACCGATGACTTTTCTCTATTGGGAACACACGGCACGACAATTAACGTTTCTTCAGTGGGGTTCATTCAAAAGTTTGATGAGCTTTCGATTTCAATACCAACTTTGAGTTTGGTTAGAGATTTCACTCTTGACAACATTGGTGTTTTTAATGATGAGGTTAGGGATCTCAGCCACCTTGATGAATCCGCAGCAATTTTAAACAAAAAAACAAACCACGATGATATTGACTTCATCTTAAAGAAATTTAGTGTTGTATACTCAGGAGTCTTCCCGGCTTCTATATTAACTAGTAATGAATTGGAAGAGTTGATTATTTGGAAAGAGGTTTGCGGTAAAGAAGAATTTAATGATACAGTTGTTTCTATCGCAAGAAAATTATTCTAACAAAAAAGAGATTTATCATCTCTCTTTTTTTATTTATTAAAGAAATACATCAATCATCTCATTTGTCATTGAAATAATTTTTGACAAAATGAACGGATCAACAGCCTTCACAACATTCATCAATTTACTGTTCTTTTCTTGATCCTCTTTCAATAAAGAGTAAGGGAAAATCCCACGTGAACTAATTAAGCCTTTATTGATAAAGGAGTTCATCTCGAGATGGATAGTGTTGGCACGTAAATAATCGGGTACATCGTTGATATATTTGTCCTTGGCAGCGTTTGTGATTTGGATCAATTCCACCACACGCTCGCAGGTTGAGATGGCGCAATTTACAATGTGCATTTCAACCAAATCGCCACTGATCAACAAAAACTCTCCTGGCATTGTTGTAGTGATAGCAAAGCTGTCAGTTTCAAAGACCATCTTCTCTTCTGTAATTTTCAAAGTCTTTCCCGGAATTGGATAGATTGAGAACGTTTCATCTTCAATGTTGTAAAAGAGTGAGAAACCTCCTTCTCCAAAAGTTTCAAAATCATCAAAGGAAAATTCAAATTTGAAAAATTCACTTTTATCTGGTAACTTATTTAAGGAAGACTCGAAGAATTTAAAGAGTTCCTCGGGAGATACTCCCTTCGGATATTCCTCGGTATCTGGAAAAAAATCATCAAATAATCGATAAAACTCGTTTAAGTGAATCCCAGCTTTGTTGTTCTGATAATCCCAGAATAAGACACCATTTTTGATCGTCGCACGATAGAATGGGATCAAATTAGATAATCTAACATCGTCTAGAATGAAGCTAAACAGGTGCTCCTCAATTTCTCGTGCAATTGAGCTCGGAATTTTATCAAAGTATTCCTTCCTTAAATTATCCAAGACAAATCCGATATTTTTGATTTCTTGTTTGTGTGTTTCTGGTAATTTCTTGATTTTTTTAATAATCTCTTCTGAAATAATTTTAGTCATCAATACCTTCTTTCTACTGTTATAAATTCAGTTTTATTTTTTCTTTAATTATAACAGAAAAGTTCGAAAAATGAAAGGGAAAATAGGTAATAGAATCCAAACAAAAAGAACATAAATAAAAAAGAGACCAAAAAGTCTCTTTTTATTATTCAATCAGATAAACAGATCCGTCCTTCAATTTAAAATCAATTCGCCCAAATTTTCCGTGTTTTTCAAAATCCTTTTCAGCAAATTTTTCTTCAATAACCCTAACGTACTTATCTTCAATATGTTTTAATTTCATAATTGATACCAAGTACGTCATTGCGTGTGGAGGAATCATAATCTTCTGTTTAAACTTTCTAGTAGAAATTACATCCAAAAAACTTTGATTCATCAATTTATCAATATCCTGACGAAATTCCTCAAAGACGTCCGTTCTGGTTGGTTTAATACCAAACAATTGATATTCTACGCCGAACTTTTCAAGTCCTTCGATTAAATTCAGGCAAAACTTGTCTCGTTTTACAAAAACACCAATCTTGCACTTTTCATTTTCGGCGATAGGTTTGATTATATTCTCAACGAAATAATCAACACCACCAAGATTATCTAACGCTTCAATAAGACCTTCTACACTATTATTTTTGAAAATCATTTTCTTGATTCTCTTGATATTTTTGGACGTTGTTTGAGAAATTAGACCGGAATTATCAAACTCTGTCAATAACTCCATAGAATAACCAAACATCTCCTTTTGTCCCTTTCCAAAAGTCTGATTATTTCTAAATTCAATATTAGGATTTCCTAAAACATCATCCAACAACTTTCCATCAAATTCTTCACCCAGGACACTTCCTGAAACAAGTAAAGCCTCAAACAGATTAGTTAATTCAATAACAGATCTATTTTTAGCAATATTTAACAGCTTCTCTTTTGCCCCGTCTTTAAGGGAATTTTCAATGATATGAGAATACCTACCGGTTTCGTTTGCAATAAGAATATTCGTCTCTGGAATTTTTACAGTGAGTGATTCTTTTAGTGCTCTTTTAGAAACTTGTTCGATACTTAACTTAATATAATCGCCAAAATCTGTTTCGTGAAGATCTTCAATAAAACCAAATCCCTTGAAGGTTCTTGTAAAAGAAGCCTTCACATCTTTCGCTATTTTATTTGATGATAATAACCTAACTAACATACTAGACACGGTTTTCTTCAAGCGCTCAATAAAAGCGGAAGTGTCTTCGGCGGTTTTAAATGAATCACAACCTTTGATATAAAAGTCAACTCCATATCGAGGAATTAAATCATAGTTGATTTCTTCAGAACCACGCTGCCACAACTCTGTTGGTCGGTATAAGAATCGTAAACCTTTGTCGATAGAGTAACAAACCCCAAATCTCTCAAGGTTAAATTCATTTCTGAATCCATTAACATAAGTTGGTTTACAATATTTCAGAAACTCTTCGTTACTTATCTTACTCAAAATATCAGGTTTCTGTAATTCTTCGAGAACTGCTTTTAGTTCTTTGTATTTAGGAATGTAAACCTTCTCTGAATTATTTTCAGTAGTTAAAACCATTAATCTTTCCTTCTTTCTTTTATATTATTTTTATAAAATTATAAGAAAATAAAAAGAGCTGGTGATTAACCTGCTCTTTTTTCTTAGCTTGTTAAAGCACAAGATAGTTTTCTTTTAAGTTGTTAAGAACTTCTGGTTCAACTTCTTCTAAGTTGTTTTGGATGATATTGATTTTCTCATTGTTAAATAATGATAATTTCAAGAAACCTACAATAAAATCTTTAAATCCAATAGGAACAATAACTTTTTTGTTTAGCGTGGAATTTGAAGTTAATTCGAAAAAGTTCTCATTCATAACTGAACTTAGCTTTTCTGATAAAAAAAGATTTTTGATACGAACAGGAGCGTCAATTTCATTAAAATCATTTTTAAAACTTGAAACAAAAAATTCAATATTACAATCCGTATCTTTAGAAACACTCATAAGTTTATTGATATCAAATTTCATAAAGTCTAGGCCTTTAACATCCACCATAATAGACTTTTTAGACAAAATTGATGAAGGTACAAGAAGATCTTTAAAGAGATTAATGTAATCGTCTTCCGTCTTCAAATCATTATATAAAGAATACAACCCAAAGAAAGATTTACCTTGAATGATTTTTAATTTAAACTTATTAAGTTTATCTTTTTTCTCAATTGTTTGACAATGTTCTTTTTCAAAATCACGAATGATATCAATTGCTAAGAAATAAAGTTCTCTGCTTAAATTAGAATTTTTAGGATATGAAAAGACATAAGGGGTTTCGTTTAAGAAAACACTTTCTAAATAAAAATCAAGATCCGATTTTTCCAAAAACATTTTCGAGGCAACCATCGCCCTCATCAGTAATTTGATATCTCCGTTATGTTCACCCCACAAGTTTTTAGTTAGTTTTTTAACTTCTTCTAAAATATCATCAGGAGTTTCTTCGTGTATATTTGCACACAAGTAGATTGTTTCCCCAAAAGATAGAAAACTTATGTTTTTTGCTTTATTAAAATCGTACAAAACAATTTCTTTGAGGTTTTGGTGACAATTCTGATTTCTGAAAAACTCAAGATATGAGTATTTACGTTTAATCTTTTCGGAGGATGTTGAATACATAGTTTGACCATAATTGGTTTTGTTCTTGTTAAATTCTGATAATGATTTTTTTGTGTATTCAATCAAAGATTCCAACATATCTTCTGGAGAAGATGTGTTCAAATTATTAATATTTTCGATGAAAAAATCGAAACCAAGACGTGGCATTTGATTTAAATTGATATACTCACTTTGAGAGTACACGGGAATATTGCGTGGATCATATTTAAGCACAAATCCATTGTTTACGGAATAATAAACTCCAAACTCAAATCCTAGATTATTATTTTTCAATTTATCAGCTTCTTTAACAAATTCAGAATTGATATTTTCTTTTATTAATTCAGATTCAAGCTCTTTTAAAACTAAAAACAGTTCGCAATATCCTGGAACATCCAAATTCTTAACATCTTTAAGTGAAGAAATGTCAAATTCTTCAACTTTATTTTTTTGTAAATTCATTACAAATTCCTTCTTTCTAGCCCGTTTGCTAACAGGCGATAAATTCATTTTTAAAATTATAAGAAAAATAAAAAGAGCAACGTTTAAGTCACTCTTTTTATTCTCTTAGTCGAGTACAAGATAATTTTCTTTCAAGTCATTGAGGGCTTCTGGTTCAACTTCTTCTAAGTTGTTTTCAATAATATCTTTCAACTCATCATAAGAACCCTTCAACTCTAAAACACCTTGTATATAACTCTTTGATCCTCTTGGAACTAAGATTTTATTGTTTCCTAGTTTTGCAGTAGAAATACGATCAAAATCATTAATCAGGCGGTCTAAGCTTTCTAAAACAAGACTATAGCCTTCCTTGGGTTTAGAAAACGCTCCTACATATTCTTCATCAGATTTAGGAAACACTCCAACCAAGGTGTATTTGTAATGTTTGTTGGAAATAAAATCAAACAATTTATCGTCAAGATATGCTACTAAACGGTGAAATTTGATGGCAAATTTGCCTTCTGAAAGTTTCAATGCCCCTTCTAACAAATCTGAAGAAAACTTTTCACAATCTTCGTAAGTTTTAAAATTGTTGTAAAGATGGTCCATCATATACAATGGATATTCCATCAGAAGTTTAAACTTAAATCCGTTAATCCCCTCTGTTTTCAACCAATTATCCTGATAAGCTAATGAAAACTCATCAAGAATATTCAAAACATCGAAGAAAATTTCTTTATTTATTACGATGTAGCGTTCCAACAGTTTAATGTCAGATAAATAGTCCGCCTTTAAAACATTTGTATCATTGAGGCATTGGTGAAGGTCGTCCTTTTCCAAAACTTTATTTAAAAAATAAATTTTTTTAAACAAAACATAAAGACCGTCTTCTTTTTGTTTTAACGTTTCTAATGATAACTTTTTAAGTTTATCTTTGACATCACTACCCACACCGTCATTCCAACTATTTAAAAAGATAATTGTTTCATTGGAGTATAATTCAAAACCACTTTTGACTATCTTTTTGAATAGCTTGATAATCTTTTTATTAGCTTCTTTTTTGTAGCTTTTATTATTAAAACAATTAAGATACAAATATGAATCAACTACATCTTTAGCACTTTTTTCGTCGTTTTTTTTGGCTCTAGATAGAGATTCTTCTACTCTTTTTTTAAGAGATTTTAGGAGTTTATCCTCAGACTCAATATCCAAAATATCCAAATATTCAACAAAAAAATCAAGGCCGATTCGTGGTAAAAGGTTTGTTCTTTTTCCTGATTTAGGAAATGTTCTGTCCAAATTATTAGGATCAAACATCACTCTAAAACCTTTATCTTCAGAATAGTAAATTCCAAGCGTGGTTAATTTTCTAGCAGAATCTTCATTAGTATCTCTAGAAAAATCCGGAGTGCTGATCGACCAATAACGAACAAACTCCTTAGCTTCTTCAACAAATTCAGAATTGATATCATCTTTAATTGATTCAGATTCTAAAGCCTTTAAAACTAAAGATAGCTCCTGATATCGAGGAATATCTAAAATTTCACCCTCTTTTAGAGTTGACGGATCAAAATCCTTAACATTAACTTTTTGTAATTCCATTAGAATTTCCTTCTTTCTAGCCCAGTTTTACCGGGTCAATAAATTTATTTTTAAAATTATAGATTTTTTTAATTTTTTCTCTTGCATTATTTAAAAAAGTGCGCTATAATATATATAAATAATAAATAATAATAATTTATAATTATTAAAAAGAAAACGAGAGGAAATCTTGATGGAAACAAATATTAACAAACCAACTTTTCTGGAAAAACTTCAGAAATACACTTCACCAGCTGAAATTTCGAAAGAATTTAGCAATAAGCTGAATAATTTTAAGAAGAACTTCTCTGCAATTGTAACAGAGACACGTAAGTACACCCTGTGGGAATTAATCGTCATCTGCTGGAATGACTTGTTTGCGAAACGTTCGCTGTTTGGATGGTTGTATCTAATCATCCTAAGTGCGATCCCAGCAATCTTTGAATTTACCAAGTCAGGCCCTATTGACACACTCGGTTTGTGGACTTCTATCACCGGGATCGTTTGTGTTATCTTGGTTACCGAAGGTCGTGCAAGTAACTACTTCTTTGGATTGATCAACTCGATTGTTTACTTGATTATGGCATTACAAAGTGGATTTTATGGTGAGGTGATCACCACACTTTACTTCTTAGTTTCACAACCTATTGGGTTGTACTTGTGGTTGTCTAGCTTTGCAAATCACGAAGAAAAACAAGAAGAAACGTTCCAGGCAAAACGACTTGATTTCAAAGGATGGATTAAGTACTTGTCAATCACTGCAATTATGTGGTTAGGTATGGGATTCGCTTACCAAAGTATCGGAAGTAACCGACCATTCCGTGATTCAGTAACAGATGGTACTAATGGTGTCGGTCAGTTGTTGATGAACAACCTCTACGCAGAACAATGGATTTTCTGGATTGCAACCAACATCTTCTCTATTTACTTGTGGTGGGGTAGCGGTGGAAACCTACAAATCGTTGTGATGTACTTGGTTTACACAATCAACTCACTTTACGGCTGGTACAAGTGGAATCAAAGTGCAAAGGCTGCTACTGCAAAAGCCTAAAATAAGACTGAATTAAATTTAGAGAGGATATTTCTATCTGCTTAAATAATAACAGTTACAATTCTTGATTTAAAAAAGGCGTTGAATCCCGGCTTCAATTATTAGAGTCGGGATCCTCTGCTCTTATAATTACAGAAAGTTATTCTTTTTCGTAAGATAGAAAGAAGGTTTAAGATGAAAGATAAGAATTATTACGAAAAGGTCGCCAGCCAAGAAGAATTTCTTTCTTGGTACAAGGAACAAGATCTTCCAACTTATGAGAAACCCAGTTTGACATCGGACGCTGTTATTTTTGCACTAAACGAAGAAAATAAGGTCTGTATCGTACTGATCAAGCGTGGTGCAAATCCGTTTCGTGGAGCTTACGCACTTCCGGGTGGATTTGTCGAACCAAACGAGTCAACGACTGAGGCTATCATTCGTGAACTTAGTGAAGAAACAGGTCTCGAAGTTTTTGAAGAGCAAGTTGAACAGTTAGCGACTTACTCGACACCGGGACGTGATCCACGAACTTGGGTTGTTACCGTAGCTCACCTTGCATTTCTACGAGCACCTCAGCTGAAACAATTGCAAGCCGGAGATGACGCTTCGTCTGTAATTTTAGCAGAAGTTGACTTTAAGACTGAATCTGTTAAAGTGGATGGTCAACTTGCCTTTGATCACGAGCAAATCGTTTTAGACGCAATTCGTCGTGTTAAAGGACATACCGAGTGGAAACCTATTTTCTTAGAAATGTTAGGGGAGGAAACTTGTGAGTTCACCTTGGCGCAAGCAACTGATGTTATCAATCAAGTTTGTGAGCCCGGTCGTGAAATCCTACAACAAAACTTCACGAAACGATTCAAGCGGTTTGTGGAAGATACTGGAAAACAAGTTCGTGTTGAAGGAGCTAAACGTCCTTCAACCCTGTACACACTGGCTAAATCATTACGGAAATAAGGGGATTATAACTCCTCTTATTTTTTTATTCTTATAATTTTTAAAAATTAAAAATCCTGTTTATTCAGGTAAAGAAGGAGTAAAAAATGAAAAAACTTTTATTGCCAATTATTTTGGCTCTTTTGACACCAGTGGTATCTCACGCACTTTTGAGTGTAAGTGTCGTCCTTTCAATGATTGTGTTCTTGATCGGAGCAATGCTAATACTTCCATCATATTTTTTGGAAGATATTATTAAATATCGTTGATCGGATCAAAAAAATTAATTTTAAAAGGGATAATTATTATCCCTTTTTCTTTAATAATTTCAGAAAATCGCCTGTAATTATCAAAGAATATCATCTGTTTTAGTTACAGATTGTATAATTTTAAAAATAAAAAGAAAGCTCCAAAATTTCATTGGGGAAAGAAGGAATTAAAATGAAAAACACATTTTTCGTCGCTATTATTTTAACTTGCATTTTTGTATGTGCGGTTTTTGCGACAGGATACATCAATGACATTGCAAGCATTTTGTTGCTTTTAATTGGTGCAACAGTTACCCTACTTACAGGGTACATCAATCACAAGATCTGAGGTGGAATATGAAAATCCACGAAGTTCTTGAAAGAATCTGGGAAGAAGGGTTTCCAGGAAAAGAGAGTTTCGAGGATGTAACCGGATTCGACTTGTACGTTGATTGTTATCAACAGAAACTTGTTGAACACCCTATCCCAGGTAAAACTTTGAAACTCGGATTTTATATCACCCTTTCTGAATTAGATTTAGAGGAAGATTTCGCTCGTGAGATTAGATGGATGAAGAAATCTCAAGGGAAATTCGACTTCAACTCTGAAGATGTTCAAGCAGGTGATTTGCCACTGGAATATTTTAAGAATGTTCCAGAAGAATACAAGAAAGAGATACTGGTTTAGTATCTCTTTTATTTTTCTTATAATTTAAATATAAAAATAAAAAAAAGAAAGAAGGTAATTGCAATAATGAAGCAATTAATTGAAAAGTTTAAAAAAGAAAATCCAATTCCTAATATCTACATCAGTTATGGTAAGATGTGGGATCTTGATGTTGATGTGGAAACGTTAGGAAATAATGTCTTTTTGATTTCATCAACAAAGAAAATGTTCAGATTGGAAAGAAAAACAGAATTTTATACATCCATCTTTGAAACTTACATTGACGGTGTTGTCGTTAATGGACAAGAATATATCTACAAACCTTATTCATTTGATAGCGATGAATTTGTTGTTCTATTAGATCTAGAAAGTGAAGAATTTGAAGTTTTCGGAAACTTCAACCGTGCAAAAACACTTGCTGCATTGAACCGGATTGCCACTATCAATCAAGGTATTAAGAAAATTGAAAATGAATCCAGTAAAGGGATTGAGTTTTTGAACGCAAACTACCCTTGGTTGCACTTTTCTATGCAGGGTCCGAATGATAACGAGCTTCACTTTGATGGAGATCTAATTGGAGGATTTGTAATCTTGTACCCTAGTGGAGTTTGGGAGATTGATTCTAGCATTGAAAAATCTTTCGAGCGTGCTATGAAGCGAGTATTAAAATATAAATAGAAAAAAGAGATACATCTTAGTATCTCTTTTATTTGTTTTGTTCGAGAATGCTATCAACAAAACCTGTCAGGTCTTCGTTCCACATAATTGATTTGATCATTCCACGGTTATAAATTCCCTCAAAGTCTTTCCAAACTTGAAGCTCACCTTTCGGAACAATAAGTTTTCGACTTTTATTGTTACAGTAAATTGCGTCACAATAAAATCCTAGTCGATTTTCAAGTTGTGTTATGTCTACGTTTTCAAATCCGGTAATAACAATTGGTAAATCTTTTGGGTAAATAAACTGAGATTTAATATAAACTTTTTCAAAATTCGCTTCAAAAGCCGCTTCTGGCAAAATACTAATATCAACTACTTTTTCAGTATCAGTTGTTTGATAAATAAATCTAAGTTCATCTAAGTTATTGTGATTGCGAATGAATTGAATAAAACCAATTAAACTTGGATGGATTTGCTTGTTATCTTCATTTGACTCTTTTTCTAATAAAAAATTATTGAAGTTTGCAACGTCATCCATAAATAACGACTCTATACGTTTCCAGGCTTTATAAATAATTTCGTTTTCATCCTTTGCCTCTTGAATCTTATCATTAAGTTTAGACAACAAACTGATGATATTTTTGCACCAATCAACTCCGTAAGTTTTACACGACAATAGGTGTTTAAACTTACCGTAAGCACCAAAATAATGATATTTGTAGTAATATTCAATATAGAGGATATGACCCAATGATTTTTCAGTTGCATTGTCACAAATTTCTTCCAAAAATTTTGGAAATTGTTTTGCGATTGAAACTGATTGATCAATAAAGTCAATTTCTTTGAAAAACCATTTGTCCTTATACTGGTTCACATCATATAAGATTTGATCAATAAATTGACCAACAATTATCTTATCTCTTGCATTATCAACAATTTCTTTGATAGTTAGAAAGTTAGCATAAAACAAGAAATCATAGTCTCTATGTGTTAGTTCACTAATATAAAGAGAATTTAAGTATTCATTCAATTTATTTGAAATGAAATAATCTCCTAGCAAAGTTAAATTAAACAATTTAGCCAAACGTTCTTCTGATAAAATTTCAGGTTTAATATCTCCTGAAAAATATTCAGGAATATTGAAAAAAGAATTATAAGTTATTTCAAAATTTTCTGGATAAGGATCATCATCTTCAAAAATATATTCAATAAACTTTTCTAGGGGGAGACGAATTGAATTTGTCAAAAAAACTTCCGCCCTCTCCTTACATTTTTGAATATATTTAGTAGATGAATCTGAACCCGATAAGCTACAAGTGATTTTATTGAAATATTTTTCCATCTCTTCCGGAGTTGCAATTAGTGAAGATTTTTTTAATACCGTTTTATCAGAAACATCTCTCAACAGAAACCGATTTTCTTCAAATAAGTAATAAATATTATATTCTTTCGAATAAATAACATCACCTACGTATTTTTTCACATCTCCAAATTTATTGAGAACCGTATCATTATCATACCTTAGCGCTAAACTTGCTAAATATTTTGAGAAAATATCAATACTCGATTGACTATTTACTCCCGAAACTCTAACCATCTCGGTGTTTGTGTTTTTTACCATTAAGTTTTCCTTCTTTCCCTCTGTAATAAATACAGATTTTTATTTTATTTTCTTAAATTATAATAGAAGAGTTATTCTCATAACTCTTCTATTTTTCATTATTTTTGATGATTCGCTTGATAAAATCTGAAAGTTCACCGTTCTGTTGTTTTTTAAGACCAACAAGGTTATATTCAAAAGTTTTCTGAAAAACATTCAGAATATCCAAATTTAACTGATCGACCACAACATTATCGTTATTCAATAACAGATTGTATAGTGTATCAAAGGCATTGACGGCATATTCCATCTTCATTTTATCCAGTCCTTTGATTGTAACTGAATCAATTTTAGTTAAAGCGAAGCTGTCTATTGGTAGCTGCTTGTTGTTACAAAGAGCTTGAACATCGAGTTCGAAGTTCTGATCGGATGTTTTTAAAAGCAACATATTTTCACCTTCGTTATCAACGAATGCGAATTTATTGTAATCTTTTCTAGGTAAAACGCTAGAATTAAACGCAAATTGCGAGGCTAAGGATGATAACATATTTAGGGACTCACAATGACAATCGCTCTCGCTACTCAAAATGGTTTTTAAGAATAAGCCGAGCATATCAGAAAATTTTCCTGACCAATCCAACCCGTTAAGTTTGCAGTCAATTAAATTATGTGCGGCTTCATTCCCAGAACCCGACATATACAAATAAAAAGTATTCAAAGTTGAAAGTTTATTTGTCAAACCTTCGAGTTTGTTTTTCAATAAATATTCTGACATCTTATCCGGTAATTCTAAAATAACTTTTTTTGATAATTTGATAATTTCATCTTGAGTATCTTTAGGTAAATTGTAAAATCCGTAACTATTCGTTGATAGTGTCAATTTCAATTTTTCACTACTTCGGTCAAATACTTCAGATAATGGGTAGTATGAAGATAAAAATTCCAAACTTTCAGAAGTCAATTTAGCAATTTTTTCAGCAACTGTCGAATATCCTGGTCGATAACCTGACGTGCTTAATGTTGATAAATTTTCCTTTTCTAAAGTCAAATCCAATAACTCGACGACTTTTGATAATCCAAGGATTTCAAGGTTGAAAAATGCCTCCGCACCTCTACGAATATTATGTTTTTCCACCTCATAACGTTCATTATTACAAGATAGATGTTCATAACTATTACAAAGTTTAGTTTTTGGATAATACTTTTCAATGATTTCTGTAACAGAATTTATTGATTTCACATCCAAATCATCGTGAACCCAGGATACGAATTTTTCCAAGTCTGTACGAACAAAATCCGTCAAAAAATATTCGGCTGCAAAGTCACAGTATTTTTTTACGGTCTTATCCGTAAGTTTTTGATAAACCTCGTTTACAAAATTAATCCGTCGGTTTGTTTTTTCTTTAATTAGAAAATCGAGTTCCGGATAACTTGAGCCGTAATAATCATCAAAATCTTCATAATATTCGTACTCGATTTCCAAATCCATCAAGTCGTATGAGATTTTTTTATACCCCGGTGATTCATTTATTTTGTTAAAAACATAAGCTCCTGTCTTCAAAAATTCAGTAAATAAACCGTGCATATTTGTAATATAAACTGATTTATGAATTGGTGTTATCTGATCAAGATCATCGTAAACTGAAAAATTTCCGGTTTCGAACGAAAAGTATACTAAACTTTTTTCCTTAAAACCTATATTTTTTAGCATTCTGTTTAAAAAATAATTTTCATTCAGAATTTTGTAAACATCCTCGCTTTTTTCTCTAGATTTACCCAATACCTGAACATAATATTTTGATAAAAGAAGTTGGTCTTCTTTGCTCATTTTCTTTAAGTATTTAAAGAATTGTTTGAGGTACCCAGAAAATGTCTCGATACTTTTTGGGGAATTTACAGATCCCAGTTTAATCATTCCATAATCATCTTTTTTGATTACCATTAATTTCCTTCTTTCTACTGGAATAAATCCAGAATTTAATTTTACTTACTGTAATTATAACAGAAAAAGAGAGGTGAGCCTCTCTTTCAGTAACAGTTACGAATCCTCTTCTTTAAATTCAGCGAGTAACATTGTGATTGTTCTAGGAGTTTGTTCCTTATTAACAACTCTCAATTCAACAGATTTTGGTAAGTATTCAACAACATCATCGGTTGCTTTCTTAACCAAAAGAATATTTTGATTTTTTTCAATTAAACCAAATAAATCTTTGATGAAGCTCGCCGAAAATTCGGCTGTTGATTCATCAATGTGATAAAAGTTATTTAAAAGAAAATTCAATTTTATTTTTTTAGATTTTAGTCGAGTATTCAAGGTCTTGATCTTATCGAAACCGATTTTATCTTCAACCTCTTCGTCAACAACGAAATAATAATTTTTCGTACCTAAAATATTTTTTCTTAAGTTTAAGTAATTTACATAAAGATCCGAGCTGCTTTTGACAAGGTGATGTTCCAAATACAAATTTGTTTCAAATAAAACATCAACTAAATTAATAAAGATACCAGCTTTATTCTTATCCTTTCTGTAAAGGTATTTTGCGAACTCATTGAACTCTTTAACCGTCTTATTTAAAAGACCTCGGTGAAGACCTTTGTAAGTGTTTTTTCCAGAATTTCCATATCCGAAATTAGTTAGTTCCAATGATAAGTTTTTTGATTGTAATTCGGATAATCCTTCTGATAATATTTCAGAAAGATACTCAAATCTTTTGGTATCATCTTCGATAATTTTACTTAAAAGATGATCAATTTTTATAAAAGAAACGACAGCCTCTTCGATTCCAAAATTTTCTCCACGATTAAGTAGATATTCTTTCAACATCGGCTTCAAACTTTCTCTTATCTGCTCCGATTTTAAAACTGTACCAATATTATCATCTTTGAACAACTCAACACAATCGTTTGGACTAAAAGACCAGAAATAATCGTCACAAATGTAGTCAAATCGGTGCTGGTATTCAAAATAATATCGTTTCAATTGCTTCATAACAGCTTTAGATACCATATCAACGTAAAACGGGCTTTTATTTAGCTCTTCTAAACTAATACGCTTGTTTTTGAATAAATTTTGAACACGCTGATACTCTCCGCTTTTAGAAAGATTTGTTTTCTTCATCTCGAGACACAAGGAACTTTCGAACGTTGTCTTCAATTTTTTCAAGATAAAATCTAACAATTCATCATCCGAAACAGAGTTGCTTGTAACTTTATTGTACAACTCATCTCTAACCTTATCTTTTAAACAAATGATATCCTCTCCCGGAAAGGCTACTAAGTTGTTTGATAAAAGCTCTTTATGAAATAAAACCTTAATATCAGCAACTTCTTTGTATGTATCAAAATTTTTTAGATATGTTTGATCCGCCCTAAAATCACGCATATAGCTGAATGTGTTCGAAAGTTTTACTCTAAAAAGTTTATTTTTTGTATTGTAAAAAACGTTCAAATGCTTCTTTAGAATATCGTCCGTCTGATCAATGCTCAAAACAAAACCTTCGTTAGTTGCTAATTTTTTGTGAATTTCAAGAATCTTTGCAATATCATCCTTTAATCGAGAAACAAGATTACCATCTGCTAAATCAATTTTAGATAAAATTTCTCGCTCTTCTGTTACTCTTGGAATGTAAGGGGATTCCCCAGTTTGTGATCCAAGTACCATTTTTACCTTCTTTCTACTGGAATAACTCCAGATAAATTTATTTCTTTAATTATAACAGAAAAGAGCAGTTAATACAAACTACTCTTCTTTTTTAATTTAACGGGTCAAATTTATTAACCGGTTCGTAAAATTTATTTGTCAAAATAGACATATTGTTGATCAAACCTTGTGAAGAGAACATTTTGGTATCTTCTTCTTTGGTATCATCAATATTAACATTGGCAAATGAATCCAAAGTGCTGATTACAGACTTGGTTGTCTTTTTATCACCTGTGAACAGTCTAACAGAATCGTTATCTAAAAACACAAGAGAATTTGCTAGACCACCAAGATAAATGCACAGTTCTGATTCTTTATTCTTAGTAAGAACTTTAGATAAGGTTCTAATAGATTCGTAAAAAATACTTAATCTATCAAAATTTGAGTGTATTTTGAACAAATCAACCAATATCTTAGAATTTGTTTCTTTTGCCAAATTTGTAACAAATCTATTGAATTTAAAATGCTTATCAATATCCCAAACAAATTTTATAGGTTCATCTAACACAAGAAATAGGTTTAATCCTAATTTTTCAAACTCGCCCTTTAACACTGATAGTTTTTCGGAAATGAGCGATCCTTCATCATCTTTATCAATGCGATAATAAAAATCTGGATTTACGTTGCGGTGCTTTTTATCACCAAACAACTCATATCTCAGTTTAAACAACTTGGCGAACATTTCTGGATAATTTACAGCAAATTGTTCTTCCATAACATCGTTATTATGGAGTATTGTAAATAGAAAACTAATCACAACTCGGGCCTTATTTTTGTTGTTTGCTTTTAAGTAATCAGCAAAATTAATCACTTCATCAAATAATCCTTTAACCTGCTCAACCTCAAAATTACCACAAATAAAGCCAATATTTGAAACATCGCTTTTTAAATAATAATTGTTGCCAATGTGAATAGAGCAACTTTCTGGAATTTTTTCAGATAAAATAGAAAACTTTTCTTCATCCGTTAATGATGTGATAGAATTGGAGATCATCATACCGCCGATAAAATCAAGTAAATTCTTGATGTATAAATACCCAACATCAACTGTCTTATCTTTTCGCTTTACTAAATCCATAGACTCGAGTGCATATTTAGCGGCCGTCTTGTTTCGCAGAATGTGGCCCATCTCACCATTTTTATACGGGTCAAAAATATCACTCTCAAAAATCAAATTTTGAGCTGGATTTTTAATGTCTCGTTTGATAATTTTGTCGATTGTGTCTTTTAAAACTTCTCGAAAAAACTTCTCTTTTAAAAGGTAATCTATATTTACATTGCTGCCAAACAATACTTTTTTAAATCTTTGTTTATCATCAAAAGCTGTTTGTGTAACTTTCTTTGATTCCAAAACTAAAGTTCTTTTTACTGATTTTTCAATTACATCTAAAATTTTGTTTGCCTTTTCATTTTTATTTAAAGATTGGTTTGTAAAAACTTTTAAAATTCGTTCAATGGTGGCTTTTCCTGTTGTATTAACTTCAACACCTACTTGACTGAACATATCCTTGAGTTCTAAAAATTCTTCCGAATACCAAGTATCTTTAAATTTGTCGTGTCTTACTTTTGCACGAAAAACCTTTTCTTCATAGTTGTAAAAAACTGATACGTAAGGAAAAAAATTATCCTTTGAGTTGATATAATCAACAAATGTTTTTGCACCTGGCTGTTTAGATACTTTTTTGCAACGAATTGCGATATCCTTCAAATCTTCCATCAACTTAGAAACCAAATTGACATCTTTGGTTTTTAATACGTCTAAAATTTCACGATACTCAGTTAATTTCAATACGTAGGTTTCTTCTTTTTTGATAACCATCAATTTCCTTCTTTCTAAACTGAATTTATTTCAGTTGTTATTATTTTCTTAAATTATAAAAGAGGAGATGAAATATCCCCTCATTTTTATATTACTCCGTCTTTTATTAAATCAGATATGTAAAGATCTGAATCTATAAAAGCAACTGATAACTGTTCTATTTCTGATTCAGAGTAGTCGTCTTCTAATTTCCTGAACAAGAAATTTTCTGTTCTTGTTATCCATTTACTGTTATTTCCACGATTCTTTGCTCTCTCTCGAAAGATCAACAAAGATTCTTCGTTAGGTACTGGTTTCAAGAGCAATACTTCCTTTTTTAGTTTCAAAAGCTCTTTTATCACATCCGGTGATTGACTGATAAAAATATAATCGTATTTTCCGGAGCTCTCAGCTGCAATAATTGCAGAAATGTAATCCTCAAGACCGGTTTCTCGTTTTATTCTATTTTGTAAACCTTTAAATTTTTCGTTGGATAGTTCTTCAAAGCCGTCCTTTTCAAAAAAGTAATCTGAAGATTCAAGATCCAAGACTCTATCGTTATTTTTTGAGCAGTGGGTTTTCCCCATACAAGGGAAGGCTGAAATTATTTTTGCCATTGTTATATCTCCTTTTAAAAATAAAAAAATAGGCATAAGTTTATACCTATTTTAACTTTCTACTTGAGAGAAATATCTTGTTTTATCAAGATTGTTTGTTTTTGTTTTTCTTACCTTGAATAATCCTTTTAACTGCCATATTTCCAGATCAAAATCACAAAAACCTCTTAGGATATGAAGTATCGAATATAACTGATCATCGTTATTTAGCCAAATATCCAACTCATTTTTTAGCGTGATTCTTCCAGAACGATTGAAATTAAATTTCAACGACAAGCGCTGGTCTGATTCGATTGTTAGGGATTCTTTAAGAAGATGTACATTCCTAGATAAATTATCAATGAAGTTGTATTTATCTTGTCTACCATCATCGTCCATTTCGTCATAAAAATTAATCGCTATTGGCTGTTCAATCGTCTTAGAAACTTTAGAAATGTAAACCAAGTCATTATAATCAGAAGCTGTGTTCGACAAGTCTTTATTAAAAACAAATCCAATCTTTATTCCTTTTGAATTAAAGACTTTCTTTAAATTTAAAATTACATCCTCCGTCATCATATTGTATCTTACTATTGTATATTGGTACAAAAGATCACCAGAAAATCGTTTATTTTTTTGTTTCTTTTTAATCTTCTCTTTTAATAAAAAGAAATCTGCTAACAAACCTGGGCTCCCCACAACCAGTAAATCCTCTAAAATTAAATTTTCTTCTAAAATTTTTTGAACAAAATTAACTAAATTTTGCGCTTTATTGACATCTTTATCAATCAAATAATAAAGGAGATTAATCACTTCTGAAATAAAGGTGTTAGCCCCGCTAATCATAAAACTATTAAAGTTGTCACCACAAGAATAGTCAATATAGTAGAATAAACTACCATCGCATTCATTCCCGGAAAAAATAACACCCTCTTCTGGAATTAATTCAGATAGAAGTTCAAATTTTCTTTTCTTTGAAATAGATGTAATTGTACTAGACAACAATAATAACCCCATCAAAACCGTTAAAGGTTTATACCCATCTGATAGATAACAACCTTGTTTTTTTGAGTAATTTGAAAACAAAACACTTTCTTTAAAGATAATTTCTACAAACTCTTTGTTTTTCATCAAGGATGAAAGCGCACCAATTTTGTAATGATTTAAAAATTCTGGATTATCAAAAAATAGATAACCACAACCGCATTCTAAATCAGAATAAATTTCTTCTTTGAACATCGTTACAATAAAATCATTCCAATGTGGATCGGATTGAGCACATTGAAGGCTAATCTTGTAATTCTTAAAAAGTTTTTTAAATTCACGCTCTATTTTTTTTACATCAATATTTAATTTCGATGTTTCCTTGAGCACATCCTGAGACAATTTATCTGTTAAGAAATTAAGAACTTCCTCTTTTTTATCTTCTTTATTTACTTTAGGATCAAAGAAGATCTTGTGAAGTTTTTTTGTGTCCTTTTTTCCTAAAAGTAGGATATCCTCTCCGGTATTAGCATAATATGTTATGTTTTTAGAAACAAATTCCGATTTGTAATTGATTTCGTTCTCATAATCCAAATATTTGATGTACCTATCATCATCTATAAAGATTTTAGCATAAAAACTTTTAGTTTTATAAGAATAGAAGAATTTTACCTCCTTGTAGAAGGACTTCATAACTTCACCACTACTGTATCCATTCGAGTTTGATAGGTAAATTTTAAACAACGCTCTTAAACTATCAAACAATGGATTCATTAAATCAACATTCCCGGATTTCAAGATATTTAAAATCTCTCTTTGTTCTGTTAATTTTGGAATATAAACTGATGAGTTTATTACCATTCGCAACCTTCTTTCTAGCTGTCACAATAACAGCAAATATTTTTTCTTAAATTATAACAGAAAAAGACCGGTTTGTGGCCTTTTTAAATTTAAGTATTGGGGTGAGTTTGAAAACTTCCGTTTTCAATTGATTCTTGCATTGAATTTGATAATCTTAAATCTAACAAGCGTCTTTTAAGTTTCTTTTTCAGACTTTCTTTCAAAGATTCCAAAAGATCCTGTTTATTTTTATTTGAAAGGAAATTTAAAATAAAATCATCATCAAAAACCAACAAACTTTCACTTAAATTAACAAGAAAATCAGAGTCCGATAGTTCTTGATATTCAAACAAAACAACCTCATTAGAATTAAGTTTTACCAGTGCGGTACTCAAAACAAAATAGTCTTTGAAACTATCCGTATCAACACCGAACACATTTTCTATAACCTTGAAAAGATTGTTTTTCTCAAATCCGTATTTTTGAAAAATATTTTCTTTTATAGCTGCTTGAACTTTGATACCAAAATCATTCTGATTTTCAAAACTATCCAGGTATTTATCAACTTCCTCCTCGTTGTCAGAGTCAAATACGAACATCAACTCTTTTAAGATTTTACTTTTATCAATTTGGTTGTAAATTTCAGTAATTAGATCACCTTGAACATCTTGGGAATAATACAAGGAAGGTTCCGACTGAACTTCTACAATATCGAAATCCTCGAATATTAAAAAGTAATAATATTTCCCTTTATGATTATTTCTAACCTTTTTAAATTTACACTCGGCTTTCAACTCTAAATTTTCTAAAATCTTTTTAAATTCCAAAAGAGTCCCCAGAGGATCATCAACCTCTTCGAGCACTTTCTTCAATGCAATAAAATCAGTTTTTTGTGTTCCTTTCGAAAGAACTTCTTTTCTCCAAGCGTTCAAACTTTCAGCTGTTATATTTTTATCGATAAAATTATGCCCGTTTGCAATTAATTCATCCTTCAAGTCAGCTTCTGAGATTTCTAAAGCCCGATCTTCGTGAAAAAACATACGAGTTTTTATTAGTGTTTTTCTGTCCAATGAATAACTTTTTTCCTTATCCATTTAGCACCTCCTGAATTAATTTCAGCTCTATTTTCTTTCATCTAAAATTATAACAGAAAAAAGAGGTTATTTCAATAACCTCAATTGTTAAAATTTTTGTAGATTTGGTTACAGATCAGATCTGATAATTGTTTGCTAGATACAAATTCAGTAATTAAATCGTTACGTTTGTGTTTATCCAACAATGATTTTGTCTTGCTAAATGTTTTGAAATACAGACCAAAAAACTCCCGGTATTCCTTGATTTTCCACAAATCCGAGATCGTTACTGCACTTTCCAAATCAAGATAAAACTGATAAAAGTCAAATACTTTTGATTTGTTATCCTTTTTAAATCTACTATAATCGTACACTTCCCAATCAAATTCTTTGCTGTTCTCGTCGTATACGATAATAAACTCGTTAACATCCTCGAACAAGAAAGTCGTATCGGTGATAGAATCCTTGAGAAATTCAGTGAAATTTCTTATTAAACTTTCCAGATCGGTATTAAGATGTTGTAGGAGCGGTTCAATTTCATCTAACTCAAAAATCAAGTTTACAGTTTGATAAATATTTGAGATTCGATGTTCCTTTCTGATCCTATCCGATTCGTAAGAATTGCTGCAAAAGATGAAGAAATATAATGACCAGAAGGTTTTTTCTAGATCTTCAGGCAAATCGTTCTCCAAATCATTTAAGAATAGTTGGTAAGGTTGACAGTTTACATCACCACCATTAAAACCACTTTCTTCAACGATTACATCATCAAATTCTTTGAATGCGTCACGATCGAAGATAATTTTCTTGAGTTTTTCTTGTAAACCAACATCATTAGGTAAGTTTGCAAACTTTTTCAAAAGAAACTCAGCCTGTTTCTTTTCCTCTTCTTGTTTATTTTTTCTTTTCCCAAAAAAGAACATATTGACACCCTCTTTCCTTAATTTGTTTAAGTATTATTTTCTTTCTAATATTATAAAAGAAAATCCCGAAGCTGATGTTGTTTCAGAATTTAGATTATAAATTTAATTTCTTTATTACTAAGTTTTTCTGCAAACTCATCGTATAAGGGGAAAAATCCTACTTCGCAATTTCTAATCAACTCATCGTATGAGCAAGAAAGATTATCACTCATAACAAATAGAATACCTTCTTTAAACAGTGGGTATAAATATTTGTTTGAAAAAACTTCCTTAACCTTATTTTTAATATCATCTTCTGAAACGTCAACGTAGCGTGAGATGTACGTGGATAATTGTAATAATCCAGAAACAAATTCGACTCCCTCTTTATCCCAATCATCTTTCTCCCAATCAAAGAAGGAAATAATTTCAACAATAATCAAAAACAAATCTAACGTCAAAATTCTGTGAGTATTGGGTCTGATAAACATATCATTAACATAAAAACCGTAGATATTTAGATCATTAATTAAACGGATTTTCTTATTGTTATTATCGAAAAATAGTGCGTAATAACCAAGCCAATCTATTGTTTTGGAATTAACCCCAACTGAATAGACGTTATTATATATGTCCAACCCGTATTCTTCCAAATCAACACAATTTTCTTGTATATCATCGACAATATCTTTGCTATAAAACTTAGTCAATAAAAGATTTGCTTTTTTAATATCATCTTTTATTTTTTCTTCTGTTCTAGGGGAATTAGTGATGAACTTTTCATTCGATAAGATATTCAATCTCCACAAAAGAATTGCTGTAAAAGACCAGAGAACAGACTGGTACTTATCCGGAAAGCTATTTATTTTATTTTGCAAATATTCGTGCCAAAAATTACTTTCGCTTGCGATTTTACCGTTTCTATCTGAAATAATTTCAGATGTTAACTCTTCAATAACTAAATCCTTGAAGGAATCTTTTTTGTGTACATCAACTAATTCTTCGAGAATATCACCAGTTTCTCTCTTATATTGATCCCATATTGTAGGCTCTGTTTTTATCATCTTTCACCTCTAAAATGCAAATTCAATCGTTTTGTTTTTTAAATATTTTTCTGCAATTTCTTTGTAAACTGGAATTTTTCCAAATCTAAATCCAATAGAACTTTCATCATTTTCTGTTAATACTTTTTCTGTTGATTTTTCGAAAAAATTAAGCACTGAATTTTTAAACTCGTTGTTGTTGTAAACGGACAGTGCTATATCATTCAATTCATCTTCATCTAATCCAAAAGCAGTATCTACTAAAAATAGTATCCTGAAAATATTCATTGCCAGATCAAATAACTTTTGTGATGATTGATTTTCTTCTAGAACAACTCTTAAATATTCCGAAAAATAAAGGTGAGAAACAACGTGTGTTCCTGGACGAATGAAGGTTGGAACTCCCTCAATTCCTAAGCTTTGTTCCACTATGTGAAAAGATTTATCTTTCTTATCTATATAAATAAAACTTTCAGATAGGGAGTAGGTCTCATTGTAAAATGTATCCAATGAAAAACTATTATAAACAATTCTTTTGAAAGTCTCTTTATCTAAATCAAGATATTTTTTTAATACATTGCAAACAAAATTGAGCCCTTCTCCTGTAAAAATTTCAGAAAAGTTTTTATCTATTTTTTCAGAAAAAATTTCCCAACGCTTTAATTGGTATTTTGATAACGATTCAAAGTTGGACTCAAGTGGAAGGTTTGATAAGTGATCTAAGCAAAGGAAGGTATATCTACAAAACATCAATCTTCCTTCTTCGGGTATCATTTTCTCCCACTCTCTTATTTGTGTTGAGAATGTTTTTTTGTGTTTGATATTATTATCGGTTAGCCATTCGTCAAACTCTTTCCTTTTGGTGTTAACAAAATTTTCAACTCCGATTACAAAATTATCTCTTAAAAGTTCTGTATCATAATCATCAGTTAATATTTTGTGAATATCTGAGATATCCTCCTTGTACTCATCCCAAAAGGATTTGTTTACCTTAGTGTCTTTCATTTCTGCACCACCTTAATTTATTTCAGTTGTGATTTTCCTTCTTCTATTATAACATAAAAGTGGGGTGAAGTCTATTCAAATAAAAATAAGGTTGGTGTAATCCAACCTTATTGAAAGTTTTTATTAAAGGAAAATAGTACCATTTCTGAAAAATCTTTGCTTCTAATTATTTTCTGAATCTTTTTCCTAAGAAGTTTCTCATCATCCTTCACAAAGAACAGCTCGAAAAATTGACCAAAAATGTTCTTATAATCACTAAACTTTTTATTTAAATAAAATAAGTTCCTTCGTGATGAGATAAACAGCAGTTCGTGAAAATAAAATAATTTGTAGCTACTTGGATCGAGCGCCAATTCTGACGATTCAAACGTTAAGGATTTTTTATTCAACCGGATTTGTTTTGAACCTAGCTCAGAAAGGAATAAAAGATATTCTTCGTACTCATCTTCAATGTTATTATTAGAGTCACCATATAAAAACAATCGATTTATTGTTGCAATAAAATCCATAGGATCCAAACCTAAATCTCTAAAGAATGGGTTCAAATCTTTTACGGGAAATGTTTCGTACAACCAATCAAAGGTTTCGTTGGCATAGAATACTTGAGAACGTGGATGTTTATTTGTAATATAATCGCAGATATACAAAACAACAGTCCAAAAGAACGGATCTTTATTCTTTAGTTCTGAACTGAAGTTTTTGTTTACAAATCGATAAATAAACTTAACATCAGTATCAATTTCCATAACTTGGCGAAATATTTCATCCTCTAAAACTTTTAATTTATCCTTATTTTTTAAGGAAATTCTAACAGAACGTTCGATTTTCTTTTTAAGTAAAAATTCTTTAATCATTACTACCTTCTTTCTACTGAAATAAATTCAGAATTTATTTTACTTTCTTCAATTATAACAGAAAATGCTACCGACATCAATGTCGGTAGCAAATAATTTAATTTCTTGGCCAGTCATTCATTTCAGGATAGTATGGTAGGATACCGATTCTTGCACGTTCGATCAGTTTCTTCTGATCCTCTGAAAATAGGGATAGATTGCTTGATGTTAGAGCGGTAAATTGATCAACCATATAAGGTGATATATCCTCGATATCAAAATAATGTTCTTTAATATAACGAGCAGGATCCTTTTCCGACTGTGATAAGAATAGAGTTCTAATTAGAGCAACAAAATTTCCATCTAAATAAAGTATGTCTTCGTTATTTTTGTCTTTTATAAGAAACTCTCCAATATCAAAATAAAATAAATCTTCCAGTAAAATAACGCAACAATACTCACGTGATAATCTTGTCATCTTATTTGTTTTGATAGCTTTCACATTATAATCTTCACTAGAAATCATCATCCTGTAATCTAAAAAGGAAAGTAAATTCTTATTGGAACGAAATATTTTATTTTGGGTTATTTCGTAAAATAAAGATAAAAGTTTTCCGTGTTCACATTCGAGAACGGAAACTAAATTATCAAAGTCAAAATTATCGTATTTTTCTCTAACCAGATCTCGGATAAAAGGTTTCGGCTGTCCGTTCAAGAAAATACAGTGACAAACAACAATCCAGAAAGTACACTTCAGTTCGCTAGTTTCTAACTTATCATCAGTTTCCTTAAGATAATTAACGAAATAATCCCAACTGTTTTCCTGATCCAAATTGAACCATTCACGCTCTTTTTCCAAAATTTGAGCAAAACAGTCTGACAAGTTTGTTCTCAACTTCTCATTTTCCGGAATAGATTCTAAGGCAGCGATTCCCTTTTTAAAATCTTCCTTGTATTTTGATACAAAATTTTCTTCTTTAGTGTTTTTTACCAAAAAAATAACCTTCTTTCTAAAACTAATTAAGTTCAAAATTTCTTTCTTTAATTATAACAGAAAAGTCTTTGAAATGAAATTCTTTGAAATGAAATTCAAAGACTGATTTTTTAGATATTTTTGTATAAGTGCTCGGGGTAAGCGTCACTCGGGTAATTTGGAACTAGCTCACGTAATTCCGGATATAATGGGATTTCCCCGCATTTGAGACAACCGATTAAATCATAGTCGTTGGAAACGAGGAGATTTTCCGCCGATAGCTTAGATAGAGTTTCCAACATAATATTTCCAACACTATCGCTAAAAATATTAATATTTGAGAAATCTTCCGTAATTGGGAGAAGAAAAATTAATTTGAATAGTGAGGCTTCAAACCAAAAATCATTAACCTCTTCTTTAATAAAATCTGCGGTATCAAGAACAATGTGTGATCCAGGAGGCAAAAAATTAGGATAATTTTTGTCATAATCGCAATCCAAAAAGAAAAATTGAGAATCTTCTTTGCGAAAAGCTAAGTAATAGTTTGAGAAAAGTTCATAAAACTCTTCGTACAAAATATCTAATTCCACTGAATTATCGGGATCAGGGTCGTGTTCGTCATCGGTTGTACTTGCATTGTAATATGTTTCCCGAATATCCACGAATAATGAGTGAAAATCGGTGTCGAGTTCTTTCAAAAGCTCTTCAAAATCTTTATCTTCAATATATTCAAGAATTAAGTTTTTTGCTTCGTCTTCTGAACCTATTTTTTTTGAGATTGCGTACAAACAACCGTAAAATGTATCATCCATCTCTGGTGAAATTTTTTGTGATAATTTTTCAAGTTTATTTGGTAGAATCTTTTCAAAATTTGCAATATCACCATAATCGTAAAAGTTTGAAATATCGTAAGTTCGACTCACCATCTCCACAACTGATGATAAAAAATTCTTTTTCAGCTCATCATTATCGGGATAAGTTTGAAGTAAGCTGATGATATCATCTACATCTTTTTTATAATCGGCAATATAGCCAAGTTTTGTACTTTCTTTTTTAATCATAAGCACCTTCTTTCTAAAGCTGTTGCAGCTTGTTTATTTTCTTAAATTATAATAGGAAATCAAGCAAAAATAAATAAAATAAAAAGTAGAGTACGAAACCCCACCTTTTATCAATCACCTTCAACAAAACGTTCAAACAACCTCATCATTCGATCAAATTGTTTTTTGTCGCCAGTTAATTTCGAAATTGTTTTCAAATCAGAAACTTTAATTGATTCATCTCTAAATGAATTAATAATTTGCTCATCTGTAAGCATACTCAAAGGAACATCGCATTTAAGAACATCTTTAAGTATCAAATTGTTTTTCAAAAGACTTTGAGTTCTCTTTTTTAGAGAGCTAAGTATCTGATTTTCTAAGTATTCGAAAAATTGTTTACTATCTTTAGAATATACCGCTTTTAAAAATTCAAACCTATACTTTTTAGATCGAGATAATCGGGTTAGAATAATTGACCCCTCCCCCGTATATCTACTTTCTCTTAAACAAGTGTCTTTGATTGAATAAAAAACAAACTTGTTCATACCATCACTTGATAACATCAGGACTAGATTTAAAATTTCAAAGATAACATTTTTGTAATGGTTGAAATTAATCTTGTATCTGATTTTACCCTGGCTATCAATACCTTCTGGAATAGTTAAATCCTTTTTTGTTTTTAACAAATATTGTTCCTGTATTTTTGCCAAATCATTAAAAGCCTCTTCACCAATGATTTTATACAGTTTTTTATTTTGAGAATTTGAATTTATATCATAACCACCCATAAGAAATCCGTATGGTCTATTCTTAATGATATCAAATGCTTTGAGTGACATATCCAAATCTCCTTGAAATTTTTCGAAGATGTGTGTCGTATCGATACCGGTTAGCGTTTTAAAATCTTTGATCCAGGCTTTAATTTTAAGATCATTTTTAACAAAATATTCTTCAATAGCATTGTCAAACATATCATTCGTTATAAAATCCCTAATTTCAGACGAATCTTCCATCATTTTTTGAGTGTGATTTTTTAATGATAAAATTCCAATAGGTAGTTTTTCGTCCACCCCTTCTTTTTTAACCATTTCAACCTTCTTTCTAAAGCTATTACAGCTTTTTTTTAATTTTCTTAAATTATAAAAGAAAACAACGACTACTGAAATAATTGCAGTCGTTGTTTTTATAATCGTTAGCGGCGTGATTCAATTTGATATTTAGCTTCTTCCACGAAAGCTCCCTCACCAGCTTCTTCCAAGTATTCTAATAAATCAGAATAAGTTGGTATACTTCCACGAGCACAAGCCTCCAAAAGTTCTCCAATGCTATAAGAAGAAAGATTAAATAAATTTTTATTCATAGTTTCAACAAAACATTTGTGTAAGGTTTTGTCCTTTTTAACAGACTCTTTTGCTTCAAGAAATTCAGCGGACACCTCTCCCCCAACATACAAATAATTATTTGCAAAAAGTCGGAGAAATTTTGAATGTAATACCTCGATGTCATATTCAGAAATGTTTTTGTATTCACTCAAATTGAATAATTCGTGATCTAATACAACAATTTCACCAAGATCACTAACAAGAGACTCGTTAGTCAAATCAGGATTTTCACAACAAGTAAAAGCTCCATCCCCATTATTATCCTTCAAAGAATAAAAAATCTGATAATTTGATAAATCTCCGAATCCGGGAGTTTGATAATCTTTCAAAAAGGAATGGATACCAGAAGAAAACTCATCAACGCTCATTCCCAATGAACCAAAAAGGTGGTTTAATTTAGAAAAATCAAATTTAGATGATAATTTGTCAATATCACAATTTGTTAAATTGATCACTTTGTAAAGGATGAATTGCACAACCATCCAATAAAATTCAATATCTTTTTTTGATTTCAATTTATTGTTATTTTCCAAGAGAAACTTAAAGAGTTCTTTAAAATCAACGTCAATTTCATACTGTAATTCATAAAGGTATTGTTCAGAATCACCAAATGCAAAAATTAGAGTGCTGATAAAATCATCCTGCAAAACTTCGCAGTTATCGAAATCTTCTAACCTTTCAGTTACAACTTTAATTTCATCTCGAAACTTTTTCAAAAATTCAAGTTCTTTTGTTTTCTTCAAAATAAAACCTTCTTTCTTTTTTATTTTTCTTAAATTATAACAGGAAAAACAACGCTGAAATTAATTCAGACGTTGTTTGAAATGTTATAATCGTTAAGTTCTTCCTGAGTGTAGTGTTTTGTGCTAATTAAGAAATCTCCTATTTCGTAAAAAAGCGGGAAATCCCCATACAGCGTGTAGCTGGATAAATGATTCATATTAGCTTTGGTTGATAAATTTACCGTAGAGATGTACTCAATATTTAACAAAAACATTTTAACCAAATATTTGTCGTTTAAAATTTCAGTTTTGAAATCTTCGATATCTTTTTGGAATGTTTTGTCACCTCTGAATTTAGCAAGGTAAACCAACATCATAAATTTAAATAATTTTAAATTTATATTTTCAAAACCAATCCGATCTTCTTCTGACAAGTCTTCAGCAACGATATAATCCTCAAATGTTTTATAACAGAGTATTTTATGATTTCCAGGATCAATGAAATACTCACGATTATAGTTCGAATATTCTAAAATATTTGAATAGAATCGGTTGTTGTTATTATCGAAAAATAGCTCGCAGAATTTTAGTTCAAATAGGTTAGGTGTGTATTTTTTAATTTTGCTGAACCCAGCAAACAAGTCAAGCTCCGATAAGAAATCAGAGAAGGATTTATCAAATTCTTTTTTAAAAAACAACTCAACCTCATCCTCTTCTACCATTTTAAAGATAAAATCTTTGACGTAGAATATTTCATCATTTTCAGGCTCTTTTATCAGACCGTAAGCTGCGTAACAAATAACCTTCCAATAAAAACTTCGATTCTCTAAAGAAACATTTTTTTCTTTGTTTAAAACAAAGGTGTAAAATTTTTCAATTCTCGAACACAGACTTTCCAGAGGCTCATCAGAAGCGTAGGTGTCATAATAAGACAAAAGGTTTTCAAAATGATTATTGAACATTTCAGAAAGAGCTTTAATGAGACTATCACCCAAATTATCAAACTTGTTAATTTTCTTTAGTTTATTCTTAATTTTCTTCAAACTGTAACGATATTCTTTGAATAAATCTTGAATGATATATTCTTCATCCATTCTATTAACCTTCTTTCTATTTTCATTTTCTTAAATTATAACAGAATAAAATCACTGCTAAATTAATAACAGTGATTTTATTGTGATATTTTTTAAAATTCATTCGGGTGTTTAATATCAATGGAGTTATAAGATAAAAATGATCTAAGTTCTTCGTAAATAGGTATTCTCGCTTGTTCACAAGCCACTGACAACTCCTCGGGACTATAAGCTGCAATCTCGCACAAGTTTCTCTTCATCGTTTTGATAAATAACTTCTTAAGAGACTTGTCATTAAGGAGTGAATCCTTAGCAGCCTCTAATAACATTTCTCCATATTTTCGTTCCAAAAAATTTAATGCAAAAATTCTAAAAAATTTCGATTTCAATAAACCAAGTTTACTCTTTGACAATCCGATTAAAAATTTTTCATCAAAAGTTTTTCCATCGATAACTACAAGATCCCCTTCCAATACCACGTTCGAATATTCAGTTTCACCATCAAAATCTCTATACCAACAAAAGTCACCTCTTGGTACAAAATAACTCTGGTAAGATATTTTTAGATGTTCTAAGTTTGGTAGTGCTGGAATTTTAGAAGCTAATTTTAATAATGTGCTTTTAGATAATATTAACAAGAAATTCTCGAACGTGATCTCAGCCTTTAAAAATAAACTATCAGTTTCATCTTGACCAAATGTCTGATAAACTTTACTGCTAACATCAAATGCTTTAAGATTAACTTGCTCGAAAATAAAGCTGACAATAAACCAATAGAGTTCCTTCAATTCATTTGTTTCTAGTTTTTCATCTATTTCAACTAAAAATTCAAGGTTTTGTTTCAAGTGTTTTATATTCACATCGGCATAATCTGATTTTGAATAGCAAGAAGCTGTATCCAGTGAGTCTATTAAAATATCCCAAAAATATTCTTTCAAAATTTCGTTTTTATCAAAAAGATCCAACTCTGCAACACTTTTGTCAATATCTTTTCTAAACCTATCTAAATAACTTGCCTTTTTTTCTTTTACCATCAAATAACCTTCTTTCTATATTTTTTATTTTCTTAAATTATAAAAGAAAAGAGCCAAAGCCTGAAATAACTCAAGCTAAAGTTCTTCAACTCTTAAATAAATTCAGATAGTCCGGAAAACAACCGACTCGTATTCTTTCTTTCAATTCTGTTTCTGAGCAGGTCAGATTTTCTGTGATTATTTTATTGACATTTTTTAATATAAAGTCATCGATAAATCCAAAATCAAGTAGTTCAAACCTTGATTCTAACAACTCATCTTCTAGTTCGCTTCTGCCTTCTAGTTCAAATAAATAAGAAAAAACTAGAAATTTAAAAAATAATAAAGTCGCAAACTCACCAGTTTCAATCTCCGTTTCAACTGGAAATATTTTGTGGATACCCGGATCTAAAGGTCGATCGCTTGTCGGAGAATCATCGTTTGAATAATCAACACCAATCACAGGATCCCAATAGTCGTCATCATCATACTCAACACATTGCCAAGAAAATTCCTCATCTTTAAAATTAAAGTCCATCTCAAAAGGCATTATATCAATGATGTTTGGTGCGGGATCAAACTTTCGCAACCTTTCATAATAGAAACAACCAACAAAAATGGAAACTAAGTTTTTTAACGAATCTCCCGTTCTAGTCAAAATAAAATCTTCAATGTTATCATCGCAATCTATTTTATGTTTTGAAAGAGTCCCGAGAATTTCATCTTCGGTCACAAGAAGATTGTTCATAATTTTTATATTATAAAACTCTAAAGCTACATCAAAGAAGAGGATTTTATCTTTTTTGTTCATCGCTCTTGATTTCTCGATAAGAATATTAAAAAATTTTGTTAGGTTTTCAAAAGCCCTATCACCACCTCCATTGTGCAAGAAATAAAAGTCCTCAGATATGGAATCTTTTATAGCATTAGCCACTAACTGAGAAAAGGATTTTACAAACTTTCCTCTCAAATTATCATCAGTTCTAAGTTTTTCTAATTTAGACTTTAATAAATTCAGATCCTGCTTATATTCCTTTAAATATTCAAGCTCTACTGATTTTTTCATTTTATAGCTACCTCAATCATCATAGTATCCCATATCCAATTCGATGTAAAAATTACGGAAATCACTGTAAACAGGAAGAAAACCCAAATCACAATATTCCCCATCGAGAATTTCATCGTGGGATAATGTTAAAATCTTCTGAACATTATCTTCGAACGATTTTATTACAAAGGGTGCGAAATAATCATCTTCAACAACTTCCAAAGCACGCTCTTTTGCATAATTTAAAAATTCATCCGATTTATCAGACTCTAAATTTATATTATCTTCCAACAAACCTGAAGCAAACATACGAACAATTTTTCCGTAAAATAGTGCATTTTGAGATAGCGGGCTGTTATTTTTGAACTTTACATATTGATGGATATCAATATTTTTGATTAATTCGTAGACGGAAAAGCAGTACTGTTCTCCCTTTTTGATATATCCCGGTTTTTCCCAACTCAAATCATAATCTGTGCAAAAGAATTTATATTCATCCTTTTCACCAATTTCAATACAAATATTACGCTCAACTGATTGACCGAGGCACTCGGAGAATCTCCAACCGCCCTTTAATTGACGTTCTGACAATTCGATAATTTTATTTAAAAACTTACTCTCAGATATACAAGAGTCTACAAATATACTCTTGTAATTTTCGGGACCAATAAGATCAGATAAGTCAGACGACACAACCTCTTCTGAGATTATTACAGCTCTAATATTATTGTTATTGTAGCTTATCAACTTAAAAGATAAGTATCCGCAAAGCCACACTAGCGGTCGTTTATCTTCTGAAAATTTATTCTCAATTTTAAACAGGTAGTGTGCTAGGAAATCACCGCCAATTTCATCCTCGTAATCGTATGAGACGTCCTCGTGCATTTCAGCCGCCTCGTGCAAACAATTTAAAAGTGCGTGTGCCATTGACTTCTTTAATTTCTCATTTTTTGGTAGTATATTCAATAGCTCAGAGGCGCCCCCGATATCCTTTCGGTACTCAGATAGAAACGTCCCTTTATATTCAACTTTTTTAACCATTATTATTCCTTCTTTCTATATAAAATTAATGTTTTTACCTGCATTTATTATATCAAAAAATCCCTATTTTTTCAATAATTACTGGAAATTTTATTGCTTTTTAAAAAGGTAAAAAATTATATTTCTTTCTGACAAAAAAAACGTGCTAAAATAGTAAGAGATTAACTAGAATTTATATATAAAGAATTTATTCTAAAAAAGTGAGGTAATTTATAGTTTTGACTTTAAATAAAAAATATACACTGGCTAGTGCATTAGCACTTTCTGTAGTTGTTGCAGGGTTTTCATCTCCTGTATTTAATACAATCACAAACGCACCTTCTGTAGTTTATGCAGAGGATGTTCTGGATCAAGAACAGCCAAAAAATGATTCACCTGAAGCTGTAAAAGATGATAATTCACCTGTAAGTAAAAAGGGACAACGTGTTGCTGGAAAAGTTAAAGAGAAGATTGTTTCTTCTGATGTACTTCCAGAGAAGGAGTCCTGGGCATATCCACAAGCTGTTATTAACGGCGGTAGCGATCTTAAACAATTGGATGTAAACAAGCCGGTTAATAACGCTGCTGTAATTATGCAGACAAGAAAGGGCGGTATGGTTCTTAGTGGATCAGGAATGTTCGTATCACCAAATGTTTATGTGACGGTTGCGCACAACTTCTTGAACGATCAGGGTGAGACCGGGAATATTTCTTCCGTAGATTACTGGGTTGGTTCTAATAGTGAGCGACAAATTCGTCCTACATCAGGTATCAGTAAACCAATTTCCTTGAACAAAGTTCACTTCTTCAATCAAAAGGCATACGGTAATCCACCAGCTGGAACAAAAAAACCATACTATGATTTGGCTGTAGTTGTTGTAGATGAACCGCTGATGTTCACACAGCCAGGTTATGATTTTAATGACTTAGTGAAATCCCCTCAAGTTATGAGTGACGGAACCCCGGTCAAAATTATCGGATACCCCGGTAACCTTACTGGGATCACAGCACCGGTTAAAAAGGGTCAGCTTTACGAGCAATCATCTAATAACGTAGTAAGAGACACGTTAATGCCACACTCTAACTTCTATCTCATTCCAAACACAACTGTTGCCGGTATGAGTGGATCTGGGGTTCTAAACGCAAATAACCAAGTTATGGGTGTTCACCAGTTCGGTTACAGTGATCGTGTCGGTCTTAACGGAGGTTTAATCTTCGACCAAGCTCAACTTGACTTCATCAACAAGGTTGTTCAGGACAATAAAATCCAAGGATGGAAAGAGCACGGCGGTAAGAAGTACTTCTTCCAAGAAAATGGTCACCTTGCTAAAAGCACTGAGAAAAACATTGATGGTCGCCGTTGGAAATTCGATCAGAATGGTGTCGCTACTGATATTGGTGTAGCAAAAGAAGAAAAGCCTGCTGAAAAACCAGTAGAAAATAAACCAGCGGAAAACAAGCCAGCTGAAAATAAACCGGTTGAGAACAAACCGGCGGAAAACAAACCGTCTGATAACAAACCGGCGGAAAACAAACCGTCTGATAACAAACCGGCTGAGAATAAACCAGCAGAGAATAAACCGGCTGAAAACAAACCTGCCGAAAATAAACCGGCAGAGAATAAACCGGCTGAGAATAAACCGGCGGAAAACAAACCGGCAGAAAACAAACCGGCAGAAAACAAACCAGCTGAAAACAAACCGGCAGAAAACAAACCAGCAGAAAATAAACCAGCAGAAAATAAACCAGCAGAAAATAAACCAGCAGAAAATAAACCTGCTGATACAAATCCTATCAAGCCATCAGAAGTTAAACCTTCTGAAACAAAACCAGCAGAAACAAAACCTTCTGATACACCTTCAGAGAAGAAAAATACACCTTCTTCAACTGATAAAGGTGATGTGACTACTGTTACTGGAACAGACAAGGGTGATAAGGCTTCAACAACTAAAGCAGAAAATCCTTCAACTGTAACAGCGGATACAAAGACTCCAACTGTTAAAGATCCTATTAAGACTGGAGCTTTTGCAGGTGTTAGCCTATTGCCTTTAGCTGGTGTAGCCGGAGGTTTAGGTGTAAGTGTAGGTGGTTATTTTTGGAAAAATAAACGAAAGAATTAAATTTTAGCTTTTATTTTGTTTATTTATGTGTTATAATAATATTAAGGGATTTGTTCCCATAATAATTGTTTATTAAAATATTTAGTGAATTACCTAGTTTTATAGACTATCATTAATTAGATGATAGCTAAAAACAAAACACTAATATCAGAATCACAAACAATTAAAATATAAAAGCAGCCTGGAACGAGAGTATATTTTCCGACTTGGTAGAGGCGTGCAGTACGCCACGCAAAGTCACTGTCGGTTTCAACTAACAAACTTTGTAAAAGGGAATTGTGCATTTTGCACTTAGTTTTCAACTGTAACAGGATTGGCTTTACTTTTCTTGAAAAAGTAAAAACGACTAAAATAAGAAAAAGAACCTAACCGGGTTCTTTTTTGTTATAATTTAAGAAATAATTTTAAAAAAGAAAGAAGGAAAAATTAATGGTAATAAATACAAGTGAACAACTCTCAGAAACAGGAGAGATGTTAAAGGCTTTTTCTGAAGCAATTTCAGATCTTTTATCAAATAAAAATAAATTCAATACGATGATCGAAGGGTTCTTCGATGAACACGTATCTAAAGTTCGTTCTGAATTTAAAGTGTTAGATTATAACGGAGAAATTTCAAACTTCATTCAAAAAGAAATTTTGAAATTGGATGGTAAAGGATCGAGTGGTAATTATCTTCGTTTTTCTAATGACATTTACAGGGATTTAGATCATTTCTTCGAAACCACAGACAAGAAACTAAAACCTATTGTTGATAAGTTGTTTGAAGTGAACAAACTTAAAATTGTTTGGGATTACAAACAATCTATTTTTAAAGTTGTAAGAGATGGAGAATTTCACGGATTTTACGATTTTGATGTTACAACACTGGTTACTATATCGAAAAAGGCTGCTCCTACAAACAAACGTTATGAATTAACAAAGAAGATTCTCGATTTTATGGTATGTGAGGATGAAAAGTTAGAAGAGAAAACGAAAGAGGCTCTGAATTTATTAGAGTTTAATAATTTTAAAGCAAGAATTAAAAAGCGGGTTATGACGGTTTACGAAAAAAATCCCGTTGATGTCCGTAATTTGTTTGAAAAAATTGATTTTGATGGTTTTCCTTTTGCATTTTCTTCAAAAGATGTTGCTTGGATCTTTTCAGAAGTTGAATATATACTGGATCAACAGATTCGTGGGGCTACTCGTGAGTTAGGAATTAATGAGTCATTTTACTCAAAAGCTGGTGATTCTCAGATTATGAAAAGACAATCAGTTAATTTAAATTTGGTTTTAAAAGAGTTATTTTCTGATTCTAACAAATTAGGGAATCCATTTTCTGAAAGTATTGCAGTAAAACGCTTTGCTTCTGATATTCCAGGATTGAAAAATCTTCGACCTGAGCGAGATGATGTGCTTCTATATTGCCGAAGATTTCTAATCGGTGATATTTCAGACGATGAACGGAACGGCGAATCTAAATTTTCCGTTATCAAATATTTAGTGGAAGCATATTCTATCGATATTGAGGAGCTGTTAAACGATTGGGAAATCGAATTGGTTCTTAAGAATTTTGTCGAGATTGATAAGTCGTATCTTTCTTTGAGGGCAGAGGAGCTCTTACTAAGATCTGTAAGAACAGCTTTTAAGAATAGTGGGGTACAAACGCAAACAAACAATCCATTCTCTAACAAAAAAGCCGAAGCATTCTTTATCAAGAACAAAGAATATATTAAATCCGAACTTAAAAAGATTGACAATTCCACCATCAAGAGTCCGATTATCAGATTTGATTTTGGTGGATACAACAATTTTTTAGATTACGATTTATTGAGTCTAAAGAGTGAATTTCTTTATTATAAAAACTTTTTGGACGTTCTTGGTATTCAATACAATCCAACAATAAATATTGACACTGTGGTTTATGAAGAAAAGGATCTCAGCGATAAGAATAGAGAGGACTTAATCAAATTTGCTACTTTTACCAAGTTGCTTTTATCTGATAAAATTATTGATAAAATCATTTTAAGTTGTAGAGTGTCCTTTTATGATGGTCTTTTTCGAAAAATTTTCTCTGAGGAAGAGTTTAAATCAATTGATTTTATTAAATATCCGATTGATGATCTATCAAAATACAGTGAGTCATCCGAAAATTTAAAATTAAAAACATTGAGTTACTCTAACTTTTTAAACTTATCAAGAGATGATTACAGTTGGATCCGAGAATTGCTTAAATAAATAAAAAAGAACCTTTTGGGGTTCTTTTTATTTTAAGATTTCTGAAATCCAAGAGAGTTCGTGAGAATTTAAATACAACAATTTTTTTACAGAAAAATCAGAGACTTCCCTGTCTTTTGGATATTCAAATTCATCGTCACTAAATACCGATACTGACATTCTTTCAAGCTCATTTTCTGTAAAAATGTCAGAGATGTAGGTGCTGTAAAGTTTTTCAGTAGAAAAAATTTCAATTTTGCAATCAAAATCGTAATTCAAAATCTTTTTGATTACAGATAGAGATTTGTTGATGTCATAATTAACATTCGTTGAAGGTCTTTCCTCGTGATCTTTTAGATAAATGTTAATTTGTGGTGTTTCTACAATACCTTGATGTTTCAAGAATAATAACAAATCTTTAAATTTATTTGATATTTCAAATATATTTAGTGATAAATTAGCAAAACCTTTTTCTTCACCGGGACTGATAAAAAAAATTGGCGATTGAAACATTGAGTTTTTGTGTTTATTTAAATTTAAAATATTCTGGATATCTTCTTTGTGCTTAAACAAAAACAGCAACGAACTGCTAGAATCAACAATTCTTTCTCTAGTCTCGTCCAAGACGTTCTTTGAAGATAACTTTTTAAGACCATAATCAATCATTTTTCCAGGATCCCCAAAATATTGGTATGATTTTTGAAAAATCATAATCTCAATAAATTTTTGAATATCCTTTTTATCTACAACATCATCGATCATCAAACATTCTGATTTAAATAAATAAACAAAATATTTTGCTAGTGGTTCCTTATCGAAATCAGAAAACATTTTTACTTCGTTATTATTGTAAAAGATTTGTTTGCAATAATCAACAACCTCGTCTTTCGACGGTTTGAGATACTCAAACCCTTCGAATTTAGATAGGAAATGTTTTGCTGCAATATTTTCAGAGAGAAAATTATCGTATGGCTCATCTCCGGAAAATAAAGATTTAAGAATACCAACAAAATCACATTCTTCTTTATGATTTGTAGATGTTGATAAAATTTTAATCAAGTGGTTAGAAAAGAGATATTCAATCTTATTAAAAACCTTATTCCTATACTCATCAGAGTAAAACAATAGCGGTACACCACCAAAATATTGATCCAAGTAATAATCAAAACGTTTATTCTTGTATTCTTTGAAGTAAATCTTTTCAAAGGACTTGCTAATTTTATTTTTGAAGTTTGGAAAACTCAAAGAATTTGTTAGCAAATCAATTTTTTCTTCTAACTCATAATCTTCACAAGCTAGATACTCGATTACGTAGGAACCGGAGTTTTTAGATCCCAAACTTAAGTTGTTTCCTGAAGCAATAAAAGATGAAATGTGAAAATCATTGAATCCGTCAAATTCACCCGCTTGTCGTAATTTAATTTTTGAAAGATTGCAATCAAAAACAATGTTGAAGTTATACAACTTGTTGATTTCCTCCGAATAAAAATTTCCGTAAGAAATCAATCCAGAAACAGAAGATGAGTTGAAAAAACTTTTCGGTTCTTCGCCAGAACAACCATTCTGCTCATATTCTAAGCAATCCTTTAGAAACTTTCTAGCACGATGATCTGTGTCGATATCCTGAAATCGTTTCCGAACAGGATTGTAATATTCTACTATTAATTCACGAACAATTTTGTAAAATTAGCTTTGCTTGATAATAAATTTGAAATAGCAGAGTTTATTTCTTTAATAGCAGTGACTTCTGAAGAGAAATCATCAGAACTTTTTAGTACCATTTTAATCCTTCTTTCTAGACCTATAACAGAGGTCTTTTTTTCTTAAATTATACAAGATGAAATCTTGTTTTATTGTTGCGGAATTAATAGATAATCTGTTATAATTAAAGTAAATAAAATGTCTGGATTTATTCCAGTAGAAAGAAGGTACTGATGATTAAGTCAGAAAAGGGGAGGTCTGAAACTCTGAAGAATATCAAGAAATACCAAAAAGAGCTTGAAGAATATATCCATTCAAATAAAATCAAAGATGATCTCGGTAGATTGTTGGGCAGCTTTGTTCCTTTTGACAGTCTTATTACTTCTGCAAAATTTGCAGAAACCGAATATCAAACCTTTCTCGGTTTAATGAAAATTACAGATTTAGCAAAAACATTAAAAGAAATCAACAACACAATAGAAAGTGTTTTACCAATTTATGAGAGGGCTGGTGATAGCAATTTTATTGATGAGCTAAAAAGAAAAGGTTTGCTTAAAAATCTTGAAAAAATATTTGATGGGGATATCTTTAAAAAGCAACCTAAATTTCAAGAATTGTTCTTAGATCCAAGACTGGGCGTATTTAATGGTTATTTAGCCTATAATATCAAAAAAGGTCGGGTGTCTTTATTCTGGAATTTTCTTATGGATAACCCGTTATTTATAAAAAACGAAGATTTTATCTTTCTTTATCAATTCGAAGAGACAAGTTTCGAAAAAGACAAGTTCTTTAGAGATGATGAGTTGGGTGAATTAACAAGGGTGCTTTTTTTCAGTATTTTTTCAGAAAAATATTTTAAAAAGGCTATTGATATATTATTGTCTGATTTTATATTGAAAGGATATAATGATTTCGTGTCTAAATTCTTGTTGCTAGATCCATCTGCAAAAGGTGATATTTACGAGGAGAATAATATTTTATTCAGTGTCCCTAATTGTTTCATTGATGAAAATCTTAAAAATTCAAAACTGCTTTATTTTTTGGAAAAATTTGGAAGTTTTCAATGTGAAGAGTATGATGAGTTCGTTGAGAGTGATTTTGTTAAAAATCTTCCTCTGGAAAAGATTCAGAATTTAAGAAACTTTGCGTTCACTTTATGTTATTATCGAGGTTCTTTTGATGGGGCAGATTGGTTGAAAGGTGAATTGCTTCGAAGATTGGGGGTTCCTAAACCTGGTGATAGCACTTGGGGAGATACGCCTATTTTGCTAGAAAATCTTAAAAGATTATCAGAATTGTACGATGATAAAAAAATCAGCAACACCATTGATGAAGCTGTTGAAGATTATTTTAAAAATAACAAAAAAATAAACTTCAAATTTGAAGATGATATCGAATCGGACACTGTTCCAATTGATGATGTCAAACTTCTCAAACTTTCAATCGATAATTACGTGAAATCTTTAGAAGGTAAAAAAGTTGGATATGTTATGGGTTGCTCAGACAGACTTTTTGACGTAAACACTCCTTTTACAATAGATGAAGAAGATGTTTTTCAAACAATAGGCCCACTTCTAAGAAGAACACCGAAGTTTGGACTACGACAGGCGTATCGTGATATGTACAAACTGAACATATTTAAGACTCTGGGTTACACGCCAACGGAAACATTCTTGTTTGTGTCCGAGTATAAGTGGGGATCTAACTATGAAACGATCGACGCAACATTTTACAATCTTAAGAACTTAATAGACAACAACAAGGATCTGAATTTTAAAATCTTTGTTCTCGAGGATATCGTTCGCAGCTTTGATCCGAAAGATAATACCCTTGATCTGGAATTGTTCCAGAACGAAACCGGACTGAAAGAATTTCAGGTGGTGAAATCTCGAGAGGAAATGTTTGACAAGTTAAAAAAGGCCGGTTTTGAAGAGATTGTTTTTGAATGATTGAATAAAATAAAAGACCCGTTTGGGTCTTTTTCTATTTGTAATTTTCTGCGCAAAAATTTTTAATTGTCAATCTCGCAAAATCATTTGTGAAACTGGTCATTCTTTTGGAAATATCCTTTAATTTGTTTCGGAACGTCGTTGTTCGTGTATATTCACCAACAGAAGAATATCCGGTCAATTCTGCTAATTGAATTTCTTGTTCGAATGTTCTAATAACAGAAGACTTGGTGTCTGAATAAACAATTCCGCTAATCTTGTAATTCGGCAATAAAGTTTTATCTTTATTCACTAAATATACAATTGCAAAATCAATAAAGGAAGAATCTATACGATAATTAAGATTCGGGAAATACGAGTTTACAAACTTTCCTTTTAGACATTCTGAATTTCGAATTAATTTGAGATAATGGCCGAAGACGATTCGAGAGTCGACGTCGATGTATTCATTACTTAGCTGTTTGATATGTTCATAATCTTCCAAAAAGATTTTGCTTTCCTCTTTTGATAGATTCAAACCTTCTCTAAAACGGAGCCAAGTCTTGAAACTCTTTTCAACTGCATTATGTGGAACTTCCGAAAGATACTCGAGTTCGACTTTCTTGTGATTATCTAGAATCTTAGTAAATTTCTTTTGAAAGTGATAAACCAGATCTTCTTCCGATTTGACATAATAACCCAAGTCACCACCTGGAATAATTTCATCATCAACCAATTTGCTTGAAATCTTGATATCTCCAACGTATAAAATTCTATCCAGAGTATGATAGAAATACCTTGAGCCGTTTGAGAGGTGTGGATCTTTATCTATATCTTTAAATTGTCCGACGTAAAATTTATCTGTGATAACAGAATAATAAACCGATTTGTTAAATTGACTGAATTTAGAAAGTGCTTTTTTCTTCACTTCTGTATCAAATTCAGATTTTTTAAAATCTTCCTGCATTTTATCGAGCCGTTCTTTAATCATCTTAAAGTATTCCAGTAGAATATCGTATGATTCTGTATTATCAACAGCTAGGTGCTTGTTCTTGATTGCGGTCATAACGTGGCCGGTTATTTTATTATCTTTGTCTGTTTTTACTACCATTCTTTAACCTTCTTTCTTATTAAGATTTATTTATATATATTATAACAAAAAAACGAGAGCTATTCAATCACCAACTTGTTTTTGATGTGATTTTGTGCTATAATTAATCCGTAAGAATAATAAAAAAATAAAAGATGAAGAAGGAGATTTTTAATGGGCAAAAAGAAAAAAGGTTTTAAGGTTGTAACAACACCTTCAGGAAAACCTAAGTTAAAAGACGAGCAGGAATATACCTACTTTTTCCACACAAGATTGAAAGGTGGGCACGTCGCTGAAAATAAGAAGGGAAGACCCTTTAGAAAAGAAAAACACAAAAATCAAATAGGCTGGGATTAACCCCTAGCCTATTTTAATTTTATTAAAGAAAATTGGACATCTAATTCCAGAACCGTAATCCGCCAATAGTGTGAAATTATCATAGTCTGATTGATTCAATAATTTCATAATCTTACCATTGTATTTGTAGCCAATTCTAGTAGTGTTTATATTATAATCTGATTCTGTAACAAGAATATTTAAGTTCTCAAAATTAATAATATCATCAACAGCTAGAAAATTCAACAGTTCGTCTTTATCATATTCTGCTAGGTTTCCATCAAAAAATAAGTCAAACTTGTTTGGAATGATACCCAACATATTTTGTAGATAAGGTACAAAAGAATGCGTTGTATAATCATAATTATCCATCAACAGTTTCACTAGCAAACTGGACTTATCACTAATCTCATCTTTGATTACCGAAAAGTTATTAGAAGGAGCTTTATACAAAACTTCATCCTTAATTTTTTCTAGTAACGGTACAACCTCTGATTTAAATTCAGAAACTTCATCATCTGTAAGAAATACAGGAGTGTTTAGCTTGCTAGGATCGTGACGTCTGATATAATCAACAAATACAAATTTATCATTAATAATGATAAATTCATCCGAGAAGCAACCTCTATATTTGGAGTTCTTCAAAAAGTCTTTTGGATCGTTACCAGAGATAATATTATTTAATAAATAAATAGTCGTATCCTTGAAAGCCTTAACCCAGTATTCTCTAGTCATAAACTGATCCAAAATAAAATCGGGTATTTTTTCAAAATCTGAAAGACTAGAATAAATAATTTTTGATTTTTCTTTATTATTCAATTCGGAAAAGTTCTTGATTTTGATATTTGGATCAAACCTCAACGTAAACAATAGGTTCACGCCAGACATCTTTTCCTTATCAAACATAGATTCCAAAATATCGTTGAAATAAGAGTTTGAATGACTACTATTTAGTAATTTTGTTAACATTTCATCCGATCCCAAAACTTTTTCGTTGTAGAAAATATCATCAGCAATGAATTGTTTGAGTTCATTTTGAGAATAACATTCTGACGGATAATTACACAAATCAACAGACTGTGATTCTAAAAATAATTTCAAAGATTTTTTGATGTTCTTTGGAATTTCTTTTAATAAATCACCAACAAAACCATCGATTGGTTCCAGACCGGCAATAAATTTAAACCAGTTCATCTCTTTTTGTTTATATTTGCTTTTTAAAGACGAATAATCTTTTAAATTTAACAAATTCCAACAATTAACGTTCAGTGACTCTTTTCCGTGGATATCCTGAACTTTTAGAATATCATTTGAATAAGGCTTTTCCGCAGCAACAAATTTACGAAGGTTAATATCGTAAACAATTGCCTTTCTATTAAAAGTTTTTAAAGCCATATTATTGATTGAATTTTGAGAATAGTAGTATTCGTTTCTATAAAAATCAATAAATTCTTTAGAATAATCAGACCATTTTTTTACACTTGGATCATAAAAATTTTTTAGATCCTTATAATCATAATATGAATAATAGTCTCGGTTTTCCTTATCTTTGAATCTCCTCTCTTGTATTAAGATCTTGATTGTTAGTTGAGGGTTTCCAATATTAAGGATTGCGTCCTTCAAATCAGTGGCTGCCTGTTCAGTCTCACAATAAGCGAGAACCTCCTTTGCTACATCCGACAATTTTCGTTTTGGCTTAACAATCTCATTATTAATTGCCATTTAGCACCTTCTTTCTACTGAAATAATTCCAGAGTTAATTTATTTCTTTAATTATATAAACAATCTGAGAAAACTCAGGGTTTCAGTCCCGAGATGAATTAGTGCCGAATTGGTTCTTTTGTATGTTGGTTTTTCACGTATTCAAGAACGGTTTCTTTTGAAATAACACCAACTGTACTCATAAAGAAGCTAGGATTCCACAGATGTCCTTTGTATAGTTTGGTTTTGTCTTCTGGATGAAGTTTGAACCACTCACGAGCCGCCGCCCCTTTAAAACTCTTCACAATACTAGATGGTGCAAATTTAGGTGGAAATGAAATCACTAAATGAACGTAGTCTGGCATAATTTCAATTGCTTCAATTTCGGAGCCATTCTTTTGGGAAAATGTTTCCAAGAGCTGTTTTAATTCATTTTGCTTCTTTTCTGTGTCAAAAATACATTTTCTATACTTAGTAACAAAGACCAAGTGAAAGTGAAAATCATAAATGCAGGTTCTTGTTTCTATCATAACTGAACTCCTTTGGTTATATATTATTTGAATATCCCTTGACTTTATTCTATCATATATGGTATAATATTGTCAAGAATAATAAAAGGAGGTTTCTATGCGAGCACAAACATCTAGTTATGTAGTTTCAGTAAAATTGAAGTTAACTGAATCTGTTAAAAATCGTCTTGAAAAGACTTTTCGTGTAACTTCTAGTGCTTACAATGAGGCGCTAAGTTTTGGACTACGCAGATTTGAAACTCTTAAACAAAATAGTAGGTATCAAGAACTATTAGAACTTCGTAGAAATAACAACCATCAAATAAAGGAGTACGACAAAGAGCTTTTAAAAATGCGAAAAATGTATAGTTTGACAGAATTTGGGTTGTCGGCACGTTTAGGCCAACAACGGAAGAAACCGAACTCTCCTTATCAACAATTAAATTCTGGGGAATTACAAGTTATTGCTGGGCAAGCATATAAAACATTAGAGAAGGTTCTTTTTTATCAAATTGAATCGTCAAGTATACGATTTCGTAGTAAATACAATTTGAATGTAAGTTATCGTAATAGAGTTAATACAACAGGAACTCGTATTATACCATCAGATAGAAAGGATTTTGCGTATCGACTTTATATCCATAAATCAACAACATTTGTTGATATACCTATCAAAGCATTTAACAATCACCAACAAATTAGTCTTTTAAAGAGTGAAAAAATCAAATATGTTCAAATTATTAGAAAAACAATCCGAGGAAAACACGTTTACATCTTACAGATTGTTTGCCAAGGGTTTCCACTAACAAAGGTTGTTCGTGGTGAGGGGATAATGGGTATAGATCCAGGAATTTCAACAGTTGCGTATGTATCCAAAACAAATCTCGCCTTAGTCGATTTGATACCAAAGGATGTTAATCGAAAAGAGAAATTAATGAGATATCTAGACAGAGCTATTGAACGTAGCCGAAGAGTAAATAATCCTAACTGTTACAATAGTAACGGTACTATTAAGAAAGGTTCTAAACTAAAACATCCGTCAAACAGACAAGTAAGATTACAAGTTAGATGTATCAAATCATACCGATCCCTATCAGAAGAACGAAAAAAGATACAAGGACAGCTTGTCAATTACTTGGTATCTCAAGCCTCGCTAATAAAGATGGAAGACTTGAATGTCAAAGGGTTACAAAGACGTAGTAAAGAAATCCGCATTAACCCCAAAACAAATCGACCATTCAGTAAAAAGCGTTTTGGTAAATCTGTTTTTAGGGCAGCCCCAAGTTCATTTAGACAATTACTTCAAACCAGAGCTAATCAGTTAGGAGTTGATGTTGAAATCATACAACCAAAAGGCTTAAAACCCAGCCAATATAACCATCTCACTCAAACATTTGAGAAAAAGACACTTTCAACTCGCTTGTATGACTTGTCAGATAAATGGACATCTGTACAAAGAGACCTCTATTCGGCCTTTCTTATTGGACATATTGAGAACGGTTCCTACCAACAAGAACAAATTACACAGGATTTTCCTGATTTTTATAAACAAATGAAGAAGTTTCTTCAAAAAACAAGAAAAACCAATCGCCTAGATTGGTATCTCAATTGATAAGCCGTCAAGGAAAAGACAATAAAACCCGAGGGACTGACGCTCCTTCGTTATTGCACAAGAAAAAAGGATAGTATTTCGCCAGAGATAACATCCTCTTGTGAAACTTCCAATGCTCAGACACATACCGAGATTGGGTCTTTACCCAAAGCAGGTCATTGTCGATAAGACAGTCGTTTTTGATTTATAAAACCAAAGACGAGAACTGGGCGCATTTAGTAACGTATAAATGGGAATCCTGTGGCTTTAGTCACGGGAGGACATCAAATAAGAAAAGAGAGGTATTGTAAAAACCTCTCTAAAAAAAATCAAAATTTAATTCTTGGAGAATCGAGACCGCTTATATTTAAATTTCTCTTATCGTATACATCTTGATTTAACTTTGAAGAAGCGTAATTTAAAAAATCAACGTCTTTACCTAAAGAGAGTTTAAGAATTTTTCTAAACACCTCATCAGAATCAAAGATGTACTCATAAGCACTAGCTGGACGAATTTCTACCATACAACAACTCACATAATCTGCACCAGCAAATTCCAGAATACCCTTAAACTGTAATAGAGAAGCAACCTCTCTACGGAAACGGTACAACTCGTGATCCTTAATAATTTCAGGATTATTCTTATCTTCAAGATCGAAATTGCCTACCTTATTAATCAAAAAGAATCGGCTAGGGAACTAGTCCAATAATTTAAAAATCCAATTTAAAAAATTACCATATCCAATACTTTTAAGTAAATGTTCGATTTTTTCTTTTTTTGTTAAATTAGGATCAATAACATATTCTAAGATATATTTGTTAATTCCAGCTTTGTAATCAACTAAAATCACATCCTGAACTTTTTCTAGAATTGGAATAAATTCTGATTTTAATTCAGAAAGTTGAGAGTCTGAAAAATCCGACGATGTTGGCTCTGATGAATCCTCGACACAAATGTAATTGCCATTTTCCAATTTAATAAGATTATGAACATAATAATGTGGATGAACAGATTCTGATAATATCGCCTCCAAAATTTCCTTGGTTCTACTCTTAAAAGCAACAAAAATTTCTTCATCTGTAAGGTAATTTTTGATAAAATTAATATCCAAATCTCTAGAAGTAAAATTTTCATCGTTAGACCAATTAAGCAAAGTGTTTCTGATCATCAATTTTTTATTGGTATCATCAAGATTAGAATATCCATCAATATAAAAATCGGGTTGGTAGATCGTCAAGTAAACTAACTGTTTACCACTCAGTTTTGACACACGTAGATTTTCCTTTAAAATATTATTAAAGTAATCGTCCGTGTTATTTTTGAGAATAAAATTTAAAATATTTCGATCTGTGACTTTAACACGGGAAGGATGTCCATCAGTAATAAAAGTTTCTTTTATATATTTTTCTACCAATTGCTTACTAAACAAACCGCTAGGGTAGCTTTGATTATATTCTAACGTCGTTGCAAAGTTTTTTAATTTAGATTTTGCTTCACGCTTAATTTGTTGCAGAATCTCTTTTAAAAAATCTTTTAAACTTGCTAAATCTAACAGGTATTTTAACCAAACAAATTCCAATTTTGTATTGTAGGACGATTGCATTGTTGAAATCCTGCTCAAATCAAATAACACCAAAAGATTTGTGTTAATTGTATCTACACAGTTGTTTTTTGAATAGATGTAGTTGATGGATTGATTATTATAATCATTTTGTTTTTCGTAAGATATAACAAATTTCTTTTGAAAAACATCGTATGATAAGTCTTTTCGAGAGAGTTCTCTGGTAATAACATCAAGGTTATCACGAGCCTCGTTAAGTAGAAGATTATAATTGGTTTTATCTTTTTTACTTAAATCAGTCCATTTTGATACACCATCAGAAGATAACATTTTTCTCATCTTATCTAAGAATGAAAGCTCTTCATCTAGGCCAAACGTGCCTGCACTCTTAATATTGTAATAAGTTGGAGAATAGTACTGTGCAACTTTTAATAGACTTTTAAAATCCTTAAACTTAGACCATTCATCTCGCAGGTTTTCGATGGCTGCCTCCGTATCACAATACTCAAGAATTTCTTTTGTGATTTTTGATAAACTTAACGTTTTCTCAGTTTCTTTTTTTACACTAATAACCATAGTTAAATTTTTCCTTCTTTCTACTGGAATTACTCCAGACTTTAATTAATTTCTTTAATTATAACAGAGAATTTATAAAAATATAATAAAAGGAACCGATTTAATCGGATTCGATATTCTTTTGTGAACTAATCTCTTTATAAACCGGAACGAAAAATTCGTTCGAGGTTTTGATGTAGTTGATCAGATTAGATAAATAATAATCATCGATATTAAAATTATATCTTGATGTAGGATAGTCCTTGATAGAATTAATATTTACTACTGGTTTATCATCAAGCTCCGCTAAAAATGTTAGAGCTTTAGAAAATACGAATTGAAGTTCATCAAATTCCTTATAATGTTCCTCAAGTTCTTCCTTTGTGTCTTCTGAAAAATCTAAATATTCATCACTACACTTATCAATATGTTTGCAACCGAGACGTTGACACTCATCTTCAATATTTGAAATTTTGAATAAAAAGCGAACGTTTAAAGAATAAAATTCTTTCCCATCGTGCACCTCATTTCGTAAAAAAATACGATTCGAACTCTGAGGCCCCTTTTCTTTAACAAAGAAGGTGCCTGCGAATTTTTCCTTAAATGCTCGAATTTCATCATCTGTTGAAATATCGTTATCAACAAACAAAAAGTTGTACAAATCTTTCTTTTGATTGCATTCCTGCATACAACCTCGAAGATCACCTTCAATATTAGCAGCAAAGGACTTAAGAATCAATTCTTTTGAAACGATTTGTGAATAATATTCGATCTTTTCGTTAAATCCACCAAAACGATGAAAGTCACTTTCTAAAATCATACGTGATAATACTCTAGGAGCGTGATTTATCACAGAGTTTTCAATATTTTCCTTTGAAAGTAATGTTCTAAGAATTTCTATCATCTCGTCATCAATATATTTACTTTCTTTGTATTTTGGATCTACAACATACTCAAACATAGTAATTGGAACTAAAGTTTTAAAGATTTCCTCTTGGTCTGAGAACGGAGAGTTTCCAACATCTAATAACGACGTATTAAAGCCATCCAAAATTAAATTTTTAAGATAAATAACAAAATCGTATTCGCTAGATGATTTTGTTAGGTTGTTCAACTTAACTGTTAACCCTCCAAATAAATCTTCACCCTTTAGGAAACTATATAGACTATAATCTCTTGTACGAGATGTATAGGGAACAATAGTTATTTTTTTGTTACTCAGATTGATGGTTGCATAATAATTTGAAAGATTGTCTATTGGAAAATCAGAAATTTTCTTGTATTTCGGGTGAGGTAATTTAACATCCCATTTAGTAAAGTTACCCAGTTCTAAAATAACCTTCTTGATGTAATTCAAGTATAGAGCGTGCGGAGTAACGGTTTTCGTTTCGTAATTATTTTTTGTTTGTTTCATAATTTCCTTCTTTCTTCTGAAATAAATTCAGATTTATTAAATTTCTAAAATTATAGCAGATTGTAGATTATGTTAATAAAAGTAATATAAAAAGAGTGGTTCGATACCACCCTTTTTTATTTGCTAAACAAAGCGAATTAATTCTTTCTTATTAACTTTGTTAAAGTACGAAAACTTTTTCTTCCACAATAAAAGTTCTACCTTTAGGATTTCAATCTCTTGAGACTTATCTTCTTCAACAATTTCAGATAATGAGTTGATAACTTCATCAATTACAGAGAATAATTCTGAAACAGTTTGCTCATCGTATGATCCTTGGGCCAATTGTTTATCTAAACGTTCGCTGCTTTGGAGAAGACCTGCGGAATCTAATCGTTCTGAAAATACGAATTTTAAGTTGGTTTTTTCTTTTATATTCTTGTAAACCGGTATCGCAAAGCTCTTCAAAAATTTATATTCAAACAAGAGCCCCTCTAACGAGACATAGTTTAAATCGAATGTGAATTTCAAATTCATTAAAGTAGAAATTGATTGAATGTTGAAGAAAGGCGATTCTTCTAACTCATCAAGAAAACGCAAGGCTTCCTTGAAGCAAAATTGCAAATTCTCGAAGAGTTTGTTATGATCAGAATTATAATCTGAGTCTACTCCGTCAACGTGCTTGCAATTTAAATCAGAACATTCGAATGATAAATGTCCAACAGAATGTAAAAACTCATTCTTAAACGTATAAAATTCACACGAATTGTTAGGCTTTTTCACTTTTGAAAAGAAGAATGAGCAAAACAATCTTTTGAAAAATTCGACATCTTCCGCTGTTGAATAGTTGTTGTTTACAAAAAATAAATTATAAATATCAGAAATGCAATCGAATTTTCTAAGGTCGATATTTAGCGTGTGATTTTTAAGCATTCCAAATGATTCGAGTATCGTTTCTTTTGGAAAAATACCAGCATAATCACTAATTAGATATTTAGAATTTCTGTTAAACTTATTATTCAAAATAGACAAGGCAACATCTTCAAGGTTGTCAGCAACTGTATTTTTCACGTTATCTCTTTCAAATAATGTCTCGCAAATTTTTAAAAGATTGTGGTCATACTCACTTCTTTCGGATTTATCTAACCATAAATATTTTAGCATACTGATTGTTTTTAAGTCCTTAATTTTAGCCTTTTGGTCAAATAATGTTCCTTTGTTTGTCTTTAAAAAATAGGATAACAACTCCTCAGATACTCTATATTTCAAATAATCTAAAAGTTCAATTTTATTTGAGATATCGATCAAAGACGGATGTTTAATTATAAGACCATAAAAAAGTTGATCGTCTGACAAATAACAATTTTGATACTTATGATAATATATAATAGTTATCAATCTTTTTGAGGTATTTAAAATAAAAATACTATTGCTATCAATAAGTTTACTACCTGGATTTTTTTCTTCAATTCTCCAGCAATCTTTATCTTCGAGATATCCGATTACCTTTTTTAAGTAGTCTTCGTATAATAAGTCGAATGTAACAACATCGCTTTTTTTTATTTCCTTAACCATTAATTTTCCTTCTTTCTCTTTTTTATTAATTTTTAAAATTATACAAAAAAAGTGAGAGGCTCTCACTTTAACTTTAGACTATTAAAATTTTTCAAGTAAATATTCATTAGAATATTCTTCAATCTTAGACTTAAGAAATTCAATTAGATATTCATCTGAAAAAAATCTTTTCTTGTATTTATTCAGCAATTTCCAATCTTCACTTCCGATTTCACAACCACCAAGATAAAGATCTTGGAGTACCAATTGAAAGAACTTACCAATAAAAATCTTTCTCTCTGTAACCTTGTAGAAATCGCAGCCATTATCTTGAATATCACAAAATGACGGGGCAACAATTTCAGCAAAATCAAACTTGATTGATTTATCATAACCTGGATTTTTGTTTGAAAACTTTATATCATCTACATCAGCAAAAATACAAACGTAATCTAATAGGTCACTCAAAACAGTCACCAAGCAAGGTTCTTGGAATGGCAGTTCAGTTTCTGTTCTTTTAACAATATTTTCAACTAAGTAGTTAATAGTATTATCATAATCTGAATCAAAAGTATTAATAACACTCTTCAGTTCAATTTCTGGGTATAGAACTTTAATTTGATTTGATATCCATTGTGTTGAAAATTTCCAGAAACCACCAATCTCAGCCTTGAAACCTTCCCAACTTCGATACAATTGTTTCGCTTCATAATCATCCTTGTTTTGCATAGTGTTTGATAATTTGATGATGGTGTACATCATTGACCAGAACAAATCACGTGAATCATCATCCATATTGAGTGCTTTGATAGCAATATCCTCAAAGAATGGTAGCTTCAAATCTTTAGCATAAATATTGGTATCACTTTTCAGTAAAGATTTATTCAGATTCAGTTCTTCATTTGTCGATTCTACACACTTATGATAATCATAACCATTTTTTGCACTCTTTAGTACAGCAGAAGTTAAAGACTCCCCAAACTCGACTTCGTTTTCCAAATTTTCAATTTTGGAATATAGATTTTGAATAAATTTTTTCTTCTGGACGACATCCAGGACAGATTCGTTGTTTTCTGTATTAATCACAGTAATTCCCTCTTTCTACTGAAATAATTTCAGTTATATTTTTCTTAAATTATAAAAGAAAAAGCAGGGATAGTTCCCCGCTTAATAAATCAACTTGACCAAGGATAAAGTTTATTCCAGTTTGTATCTAAAAGAGTTTCGGCGTAAACTTCCAGTTGATCGTCCAAAAATTCTTTCAGATTTGGGTCAGATAGAAATCGTTCCTTTAGCTTGGCTCGAGTTTCTTCATCTCCACCACAATCGGGATATCGGATGTTACTGATAACGAATCGGAAATATTTTCCGAACAACAACCTAAATTTTTGTGATTTTACAATATTATTTTCGAGTTTATCTTCTGGTAAACTTTGGGAGTCAATAAAATCTGAGAATCCGATGGGTGCTAGATTTTTGAAGTTTAACTTAACCAATCCTCTCTTATCAGTAAAGGATAACTCACCGCTCTCATTTCTTTGTGAATAAATGTTTACATCCGTAAATACTTCATTCAAGAAACCCCAAAATGATATTTCCTCTAGAATTGAATCCTCAGTAACAATTTCTTTTCCAATTTTTGAAATTAAATCTCTGATTCCATCTCCGGAACCACACGAAAAATATGGGGTTATAAAGTCCAATTCATCTTTCGAAAAAATTTCGCTTATATTTTCATAAACCCAGCTACTAGCAAACCTACCATAATCATTGAACCTTACATTGCTTGAATTTTCTACTGATAAATATAAATCAAATCCTTCGTCGAAATCCTCATTGTACATTGTGTGTACAAGTCTAATTATCGAAGCGATTAAAGACCAAAATAAATCTTTTTCATCATCATCCATCGTTCTTGATTTTTCTAAAAATTCACGACATAATCCCTTATATTTTGTTACCTCTGATTTGTAATAATCATAAAATTCAACAATGTTATGATCTGTTGCAGCTCTAGAAATTAAGGCTTTTGCCAACGATTCCTTCAATTCGGGATCGTTATCTAAATTTTTAATTTTTATGTGTAGCTCTTGAATTTCCAGTTTCTCTTTCTGAACCTCTTCAAGAGCTTTGTTATTTTCTGTACCAATCACAGACTCTACCTTCTTTCTACTGAAAATAAATTCAGATTTTTTATTTACTTTAATTATAACAGAAAAATGAGAGTATTTCAAATACTCTCATTTTTATTTAACCATCAAAGCGAATTTCTCCGCCCAAAATTTCAATAATATTTTTATCGAAATTTTTCTTGTCTGATTCGAAAAATTCTTCCAAAGTAAAAATAGATTTAACTGGAATTGAATCAGAAAAGAGGATATCTTGCTGCACTCCAAACCAATGTTTTACATTTTCTTCGTAAAAGTGATCTGAAAAAATAGCGTCGAACAAGAACATTTTTAATTTTGTAATTAATTCAGATTTAAGTTTTTCCTCACTTTCCCATTCCATAGAAAACAAACCGGGAAAAACATCATCTTCATCGTAATAGCAAATCAATTCACTCAACAATGAGATGTCTGATACCATCAATCCATTAAATACAAATTCAATTTCTTTTTTTCGAATGTTAAAGGGCCCAATCGTGTCAATCAAAAGTTTAGGCTCCTCATTGGCTCTTGTTGCTCTTCGGAAAATATTGATAACTTTTTCCTCTAAATTTATAATAATATTAAAAAAATCATCAGCATAAAAAGTTTTCTTGTTAGAATTTTCACACACAATCATACGCCAAGTTTCCTGATTCTCTTCTAATGATTTGATTATTTCACGAACATACTTCAGGTACGAAGTTCTTTTATTTTCTGAATTTTTATTGATTACCATTCTGTTTCCTTCTTTAAAATTATTTTTTTCTTAAATTATAATAAAAAAGTAATATTCTATATTACTTTTCTGTTTTTTTATTAATCATCAAAACAAAGTTCTCCGCCCAAGATTTCAATAATATTTTTATCAAAATCTTTCTTGTTTGCTTCAAAAAATTGGTTTCGAGTGAGAATAGACTCAACTGAAATTGAATCAGAAAAGAGAATATTTTGCTGAAGCCCAAACCATTTTTTTATTTTTTCCTCGTGAAAGCGATCTGAAAAAATAGAGTCGAATAAGAATAGTTTGAGTCCAGAAAGGAATTTAGATTCAAAATTTCCTCTACTGTCCCACTCCATAGAAAATATTCCAGAAGAGTTCATCTTATCTTCGTAAGTCTTGTAATCATAAGTACAAATTAATTGATCCAATAATAAAATATTTGATATCATTAGTCCATCAAATACAAACCAAAGCTCACGGCGTAGAATTGTGGTTGAGTCGTCCATATCAAGTAAAAGTTTTGGTTCTTCGCCATAACGAAATTTTCTTTTAAAGACAATAATTTTCTTTTCGTCTAAGTTTGCTATGATACTGAAAGATTCGTCTGCATAAATTTTTTTGTTATTAGAAATTCCACGAATAAATACTTGCCAAATTTCTGGTTCATTTTCTAAAGAGTTTATGATATCCTTTACGTATTTTAAATACAAGGAATTTTTGTTTTCTGAATTTTTATAAATTACCATTTTGTTTCCTTCTTTAAGATTATTTTTTTCTTAAATTATAACAGAAAAAGTGAGAATTGTCTCACTTTAGTGTTTTTTATTTTCTTGAAATAGTGAAAAAATGTATTTGATCGGGAGCATATCTACGTTTCTTATTTCTTTTTTAGAAATTTTTAATAGAGACTCTTTAATCATTTCAACAATAAAATCACTTTCCTGCTTATATCTTGAATTGCTAAAAACTTGTTTATTGATGTTGCAAATCACAAATTCTGCGAAAATATTATTCAGATAATATAAATTATTTTTATCATCAAAACTAAAAATCATTGATAAACAAAAGTCATCAAAATTATTCAAAGTTTCTGGAGAAACAATTTTATTGTTTTTTGAAAAATAATCCCGTAAATCTTTAAGGTGATAGTCTCCGTTATCTTTTTTTGAATAAATCAATAAATCGCTCTTTTTGATATTTAAATCATCAAATTTAAACTTAGCTATATTTTCTAACAAAAATTCTGCTCCAAAAAATCCCTCAAAACAGCTTATCGGAAATTGTAAACTAAGATTATCGTGTTTGTTGATATAAAAGTATATATCCAATAACTTTTTAGGATCATTGTAAATAATCGTTTTGAAACTGTTTATAGCAATATCTTTGATAACCTTATCTTCGGATTCTGTTTCTTCAAAAAGTAACTTTTTGAAGTCCAATTTTTTTATAACCTCAAAGTCACTTGAGCAAATAAGGCGATCCTGAAAACCAAAATGATATTGGTACTCCGGAGACTCTCTTACAAAGAAAGCCCTAAGAATATAATCCTTAACAAAATTAATGCAGTCAACATTAGAATAATTCTCGCAATTATCTTCTACTGTGTTCGGAAACTCGAAACCTTTAAGATACAAGCCTTTGTAAATTATGCCTGGATTTTCAAAATGTTTTTCCGGGTATAAATATGCCTCTTGAAAATAACTATTAACAAAGCTAATCTTCTTTTCTTGCAAATTGATAAGAACATCGTACTCGTCACCAAAATAAAATTCAAACCAAACATTCCAATCATCATCTTGATCTAAGGATTTGACGATTCGGTCGGCGTACTCTAGGTACATCAAATCAGATGATTTAAAACTCTCACTATTTAAAACCATTTTTTTCCTTCTTTCTTTATAAATATTTTATTAAATTATAACAGAAAAGACTCAATGAAAATTGAGTCTTTTAACGTAACCTGTCCGTCCAGCAATCCTGCCGTACATCTATTATATTATCAAAAAAAATAATATCTGTCAACTACTTTTTGAAAAAATTAATTGTAAATATACAAAAATTATGATATACTTAAAGTAAGAGAAGAAATAAAATGAGAGGATTTGAACTCGATGAATAAAACAAAACAAATTATCACTGCTGTGATTCTATCAGCTGCATTATTACCTGCTGTATCAATTAAAGCTGATACTGTTCGTACTAATACTGCTTCAGAAGTGAATGTGCAGAATGTTAATAAACAAAAGAAAAATCTCCTTCATACACAATTAGATGATTATGGTCGTCCGTACAAATCTACCTTTATCGGAAATGATGGTTTTCAAGAAGGAAAGCGTGTAGGTAAACCGGAGGAGCCAACGAACCTGAAGGGGAAATGGAAAAATCAAAAGTTAGATCCAAAGACTTACCTTTGGGATCGTGGACACCTTGTCGGTAATCAGTTTGCCGGAAATCCATCAAACGTTTCTGATAATATTGTAGGACAAACATCCTATACGAACCAGAAACTAATGACATACTTCGAAGGTGGTATGAAGAGCTCTAACGACAACGCACTCGATAACTGGCTCTATCTTCACCCAAACTACTACATTGAGTATATTGTAACGGCTAATTATGAAAGCTCACTCGATCAATACCCTCGTAGTATCACTCTACGATTCCGTGGGTTGGATAAACAAGGAAATCCTATCCGTATCAAATTACCTGATCCAAAATTGGAAGGTATCGGATCACAAAAAGAAGAAGCGGACGAGTTTACTTCGGTTACAATCGACAACTTCTATCCAGGATATCAAATTGATTATAAAACCGGTAAAGCGACACCATATTCCGACGCAACTACAAATAATCGTGACACTCTAACTGCCGATCGTGATGAGTCTGATACAACTGGAGTTATTGAAGGAGACAAGCTGAAAGAATTGCAGGACAATGCAAAGTCTATCGGTGATTCAGTGAAGAACAAAGGAGAAGAAGTTAAAGGTAACGTTGAGAAAAGTATGAATTGGTTCCAACGTTTAATGGACTTCTTTGGTAGAATGTTTCGTGGATAAATAAAAAGAGAGAGTATTTCTACTCTCTTTTTTTCTATTTCAGTCGTTCATCTTTTCGGTCTGTAATTTCGAGGCGGCCGTCTAAGTCAATTTCAACTAAGTTTGCTTTCTTCAAAACTTCTTCCACAACACTAATCACATAATCCTTACGTTTGTTAGGATGTGTTAGTTTTACGTTGCGAATCAATTTCTTATAAACCCCGGTTCGCTTACCATTGAATCGTACATCTGTGACAAAGATATCGATGAAAGGAATAAATTTACTTCCAAGAAAATCATCAGGAAACGCTAAATTTCCGGTCTGTTCAGTACGAAGAAACATACTGGAGTAAAGTTCCTCTCGAATAATTTCGTCAGTTTTTAGCATACTGTTAGAATATTTAGGGTAAGAGTTAACAACTGATTTTGCAATAGCCTTGTGGCGATATTTATTTTTAGACATTGTAAAGTCCCTCTTTTTCTACCTATTGATAGGATTTTTTATTTTTTAAAATTATAATTGGCGGATAAAAAGAATGTTTAATTTTTAAAAATAAAGGTAGAACTAAGCTATAAATTTAAAAGACCGAGCTTTCCTGGTCTTTTGTTTATTTTTCGATAAAGTATTTTGAATGAATTGAGTTGTTATAAAAATTGTATCGATCTGCGGATTTTAAGGATTCCGGCATTTCTCTATCAAAACCTCTTTCAGTAATACCAATCGTTGCGTTGCCCAAAACTTTATTAGATATATTTTGAAGTTGATCAAAGCGTTTTTCTGGCCACTTTTCCTTGTCATCATATTTGCATAACTCAATATAAATGTTGTAATCGAAACCCTCGACTTTTGAAGCATACTTGATATGAGAATATTCATCAATTTCTTTGTTAAAATTCCTATTTGTAAAGATAAGTCGATAAAAATTGAATTTTTTTGGATACCAATCTAAAAGCTCAATCAATTGTGAGATGATTCCCTCGTCCCTACAACACTGATTTATGAAGTTTTTACTTCCAGAATCCCCTCGAAAGTAACCAAAGTTTCCATAAATTTTAAAGAAAATTTTACCCTGTTCTTCGATTTTTTCCAGAAGTGGAATCAGTTCTGATTTTAATTCAGCAATTTGCACGTCATTAAAAGACAAATCTTTTTTATTGTGCTCACGATTATAGGGGTAGGTTTCAAGATCAACACGATCATTAATTACCTGAATTAAGAAATTCTTATAATATTCTTTGATTTTATAAAAATTAAAATTCGAACTTTTGGGTTTTTTCTCAATTTTTTTGAAAAAATCAGAATATTTCTTTTTTGACCTAATTTGTGAGATAAATTCGGGAGCATAAAAATCGATTGGAAAACTATCCAATTTCAAATCATCTCCTTTGTTATTTAACGTCCACTCTTCAATGATTTTATTTAAATTATTTTTCACATAAATAATTAAGCTGTCTGCAAAATCATCATTACTCAATGATCCACAAATATTTTTAAAGAATAACATAACTAAATCATCATCTAAATAGTTGAATAACTCTGCAAATCTTTTATTTAAAAAAGAAAAATCAAACAAAACAAGTGAATTGATATTTACTTGTCGGGTATTGTTTTTTAATTGACACTTTACATTGTTGTATTTAGTTTTTTGAGTAAACATTAAACTTTTCGTTTTAACATCAAAAGAAATGAAGGTGTTAGCCATCTCATACCTAAAAAAAGTATTAATTTTTTCTGACCGATTTAAAATACTGAGTTTCTTTACCATTTGGCTTTTAACCCAGTCCTTATCAGAATGTAATTCGTATAAAGTAATTTTTTCCTTCAAATAATCAATCAAAGAAAACCAATGTTTTTTTGACAACTCTTCCTTTTTATCACAATAGTACTCAAGATCATAAATATCCTGATTCATTTCGAAAAATCCTTGAATGTTGATAGCTTTAATCACATTCCTCATCTGCTCTTTAAAATGGTCAGATTCGATCATTTTGTTGAGTTCTTTAAAAGTTTGTAACGCAAAAGAATCCTTGTTTGTTGTTGCGTATTTCATAAATTCCTTCTTTCCCCAAACATTAAGTTTGGTGTTTTTTTTATTTTTTTAATTATATATAAAAAGACCGAGTTTCCCGGTCTTTTATTTAACAATTAGATAATTAGAAGAAATTCTATTATAATAATCGTGATCTCTTGCAAATATCACCCGATTATCATATCCATCGCCTGAGCTTGGAATTACAATTTGAATTGTTACATTACCAAGAATTTCGTTTGCTATGCTTTTAATCTGATCAAACATCCCCTCCGTCCAATCTTCATAATCGACTTTCCATACGGTTACAAAAATATGATAATCAAAATTTTCAATTTTTGAAGCATATTTAATGAAGGAGTGTTTCATAAAATTGTAATTTACAAAATCAGAGGACGATACTTCACAATCAAAATAAAAGTTCAGATTTTTTGGATACCAATCCAATAAACCCATTAATTCTTCAATTACGCCATCCTTCCTACAAGATTGTTTTATAAAATTCTTAGCACCGCATTCCTTGAGTAAATATTCAAATTCAAGGTTTATTCGAAGAAAAATCTTACCTTCTTTATCCAATTCTTCAAGCAAAGGAATTAACTCTTTTTTCAATTTTAAAATCTGATTATCTGTAAAAGATACTGTTTTAGCCCCCAAATGGTAATGGAAGTATTTGTCGTATTCATTGTACATACCACCATTAATCATTTCTAGGAGAAATTTTTTATAAAATTTTTTAATTTTATAAAAAGTGATAAATGAAACCTTTTTGTGTTTTTTTGGTTCATCATTAACTGATTCTAAAAATCTTGAATAATCCTCGTTAATTGAAGTAATTGATTTTATAAATTCAGAATCATAAAAATAAATTGGATAAAGATCCAACTCTAGTTTGTTACTGTTTACACTCAACGTCCAATCAATAATCATATTGGAGAGATTGTTTTTGATTTGAACAATCAAATAATCAGTAAAATCTTCATTGTTCAACAAACCGCAAATATTTTTAAGCAAAAACAATGGTAGTTCGCTATCTAATGATTTAATTAATTGTGAAAAATTTTTACAAAAAGAGAAATCAAACAAATTTAGTAAATCTAAATTTGGATTTTCCATAAAATCATCAGATTGATATTTCACACCATTCCGTTTTGAAATTGTTGTAGGCAACATTTTCTTTTCTTTTATATTAAAAGAAATGGCAGTTTTTGACAAATGGTTTTCAATATAGAGATCTATAACTGATCCAGCCAAATTTCTAAATTTATCTGACATTTCCATTTTAATCATATTCTTATCTGAACCAGATTCGTATAGAGTAATATTTTCCTTCAAATAATCAACTAGTGAAAACCAGTGTTCCTTCGAAGATTTTTCTTCCATAGTTCCTGTACAACTCGTGTGATAATCAAGATTATTGACATCCTGATTCATCTCAAAAAATCCTTGAATATTAATGATATTAACAACATTTTTAATCTGTTCTTTAAAATCATCAGATTCGACGGTTTGGATAAGCTCTTTGAATGTTCGCAGCGCAAAAGAGTCTTTGTTTGTAGTTGTGCATTTCATTTCCTTTCCTTCTTTCTACAAATTTAATTTTTAAAATTATAGACAAAAAATCCCAAAATTGAATTGGGATTTTAATATATTTTTGTTGATGTGCTACGACTAAAGGTTATCTAGCAAGCCAAACAATAAAGTTCATCTTGGCAATAAAAACGATCGCCTTTAGATTCTTCTCCAAACATTCCATACGGTAAATCATTGAAAATTAATTTATTTTCCTTCCAATCATCACCTAGAGTTGCAACAGAATAGGATGACACTGAATTTTTTACAAGCGGAACCAACAATTCCAAAAACTCGTTTTTCGAGATTCGTTCAAAAATCAAATTGAAGCAGGCAATAAAGTACTGTTTTCGATAATTCACGTAATCAGAATCGTTAAATAGAATTTTCCAAATTGAAAGGTTGTTTTGTGTTACAACCGGAAGTTGCCACGGCTTGAAAGTTCTTTTATTTTGAACTAGGTTTGTAAAAAACTTATCAATGTAACCGAGCATTTCTTTTTCACCAATTGTTACAAAGCCATCGTCGTCAGGTAACATAGCGTCTTCTTTCGAATCAACTGTATCGAAAGAATCTTCTTCGTGTTTTGATTTGATTGGATCACTCAAAACTAAACTTGATGGTAAGTTTTGACCAAAAATTGTTCTACCTTGATGTTGAAGTAAAAACTTATTTTGATTTTTATCAAAAATAATATAAGAATAAAAATCAAAAGGATTCACTTCCGATGTTGCCTTTGCACCTCTAATTAAATAAACCAAGGGGTTGAAAATATCCCCAATGCCTCCCTCTACTACACTACTTTCAACTTCGTTAACAATAGTATTGAATTGCTTTTGGGTTTTCTTACTAATTAGTCCACGATATTTTTGTTCTATATCATAAATATTACTGAGAGAATCACTATTATACGTATCGAGCACGCAATCCGCAACTTCCCACAAGTATTCAACGATCAAGTCAAATTCCTTATCTTCAACGTCGCTTCTTAAAAAATCAACGACAACCGATTTTTGATTTTGATAATATTTATTCACTCGTCCTTTATTTAATTCAGAGCGGACGCTTTCCACTTGTCTTGTTACAGGTAGAAGTAAATCATCCTGTAATTTTTTCAGTAAAATTTCATCGTCTGAGATAAATTTAGAGATGGACTTCACCCACTTGATGAAACCTTTATTTTTCGTATATTGTTCGACACCCTCGAAGTCTGAGGATCTAACTTTTTTACTACTTATAACCATTTTTTTCCTTCTTTCTTTATAAATATTTTATTAAATTATAAAAAATCTAACGTTTAATAATTTCTTTCTAGTTAAAGGAGATGTGTACGTGATCGTAGTGGTTCGCAGTGTCACCGCCACGGTCTCCCATAATGTTCCAAGAGTAAGCCGGCCCGTAGATACTGTAAAACGGTGCCCAGAAGCGTTGTTTCCAGATGATGTACTTAATTCCTGCTCTACTTGCATTATTGATAGCGTACTGAGCGACACGATCACCCAATTCCGAACCAACAGGAACCATAACATCCAGTGCGTGACCGGTTCCGTGATCTTCCGGATCTCCCGGACGATAACCGCCTATATTCGTTATTCCGAACACATCGATAATTTCTTCTTTAAACTTTGCAGCTTGAGGTTGTAGTCCATCATTACCTGCACGTGAGGCTGCCAAAGAGGTATAATCTTTACCCGGTGAAGACGGAGTTTCGCTTTCAACTGATGTTTGTTTAGTTTTCTCCTTTTTCGCCTTTTCTTCTCGCTCTTTGTTTCTTTTCTCTTCTTCTTCCTTTTTCTTAACCTCATCATCTGACTTGTTGTTCGAGTCCGATAAGGATTTAGCCTCATCCAAAATTTTACTAATTTCCGCCTTCGTGTATCCTGATTCAATTCGCTCATTAAACTCCGAAGCTTTATCCTTCAAGTTCATTTCCTGAATTTTTTTCAGAGCAGATTCCTTCTCTGAATTAATATCAGATTCATCAAAATCTTTGTCTGAAATTGGTTTCTGAGCAAAAGTCTGAATTACAAACAGATGATTGTCTTTCGCTGAAACCTCTTTAGTCGCCAACATTACACCTGAAAGTATTGCAGTGGAAATCAAAATTCCTCTTAATTTATTCAAGTAAAACCTCCTAGCTTTATATATAACAGCTTTTGTTTTTTCTTATTTTATTGTAACAGAATCGTGCTATTAAGTCAATCTATTATAATCCCAAGAAAAAAGACCTCTAAAGGTCTTTTTTTAGTACCAGCCACGAGAATACCAGTTTACACCGGCGAAAGATCCATATCTTTCGTGCACGTATTTGTACATCCACATTAACTGGGTATAAGGGTTTGTGAGATAATCACCACCCACACTTGCCATCTTATTACCCGGTAAACTTTGTGGTAGACCGTAAGCACCACTTGAAGGGTTGGTTGCATAAACATTCCAGCCTGATTCTTTAGTAATAATATCAGCCCAGATTTGTTTTTCTGAGCCGGTTACCCCAAGGTCTGCCGTAATTTGTTCAAACGCTTCTCTAGCTTGATTAGGGCCAAACGACTTTGTTCCAGATCCTGACGAGGATCCGCTAGAAACGGATGGACTATTGTATTCTTGAGATACCTTGTTTGATTGAGCAGCTCGTTTAGCTTTCTCTCTCTTTTCTTCTTCTTCCTGCGCTCGCTTCTTGTTAGCTTCTTCTGCGGCTTTCTTTTCTTGCTCAATTCTCTGTTTCTCCTCTTCATCTTTCTTCGTGTTCTCATCAGACAAGCTCTTCGCTTTATTTAATAAAGAGCTTACTTCTGATTTTGTCCAAGACTGTTCTATTTTGACTTTTGTATTTTCAGCCTCGTCCTTTAAGTTGAGTTTGGAAATCTCATCAACCGCTTTCAACTTAGATTCACCGAGATCATCTTCAGCCACATCGGATTCGACGATTGGTGATTGAGAATAAGTTTGAAGAATGTAATGATTTTCCCCATTCTCTGCTTTAACAGTGCCAGAAATGAAACCGCTGGCGACTGCAAGTGTTGCAGATGTTAATAGTATCTTTCTTAATTTCAGAATAAATCACCTTCCTGTATTAGTTTCAGAAATTATAAGTAATCTTCTGGATTAACATAGTCAGACCACAAGCTTGTTGATAAACCGAAGTGTAGGTGGCTTCCTGTAACATATCCAGTTGAGCCTTGCAATCCTATAACATCTCCAGCTTTTACGGTATCACCGACTTGAACTCTTCGAGAACCTTCCTGAAGGTGCCAAGAGTAAGAGTACAATCCATTGTCGTGTTTGATGATGATCCCCTCACCGATTCCTTCACCACCAGAAGAGTAAACAACCTCACCATCACGATATGCTAGGATAGGAGTACCGTCTTCACCAACATAATCCACACCGTTGTGAACATCCGAGTAGTATCGTCCGTTGGTCAACAGAAGATTTCTAACCTCTCCGAATACTGAAGAAATATGAAATTTTGCGTCTCCCATTGGGTGAACCTGCTCTTTTCTTGCCGGTTCTTCGGACTTTTGATTTTCCTGAGATGTTGAGTGACGCAATTCATCCAATTGAATAAATCCGGTGTCACCAATATTTTTTGCCGAAGCCATCAACGAAACAAGCCTCTCGTTGTTTACAGAAGTTTCGTTATAGTTTACGCTGTAAGATCCTGTTGCCGGTGTCGAAGTTAGGGTATCTGTTGTTTCTGTGTCAACAGTATAACTATGATTTACCGAGTAGCTTACAACCTCATCTGCTGCCACTGTTTCAGAATATAATCCAATCCCAGCTAAAACAGTTCCAGCTAGAATACTTTTTGCAAAATTACTTTTCAAATTTAACCAATCCTTTCTTTTTAGACTTAATTATTACTATTTTAACAAAAAAAACAATTCTGTGCAAGTTACAGAATTGTTACAAGCATTATTTTATTAAACCAAGTCGTTAATTACAACATCTACCGATAGCACTGGAGTTGTTCCAGATACAATGGTTATATTATTATTTCGATTGTAGCCACTAGATAGAAACTCCTCCCGGAACTTTTCTTCGTAGGGGTTCGAACCTGAACTGATAGACTCTACTACAATTTTTTCCACATCACCGAAGTGAATCGGATAGTTTAAGAAATGATTGAGTCGATTATTCACATTAACAAAACCTGACGGAACTGTAACAACTACAGTTTTTGGGTTTAATTTCTTACCAAAATACTCTACTAAAAAGTTAAAGTAGGTATCATAATATGATCTGATGATTTCAAATCTGATTCTTTTTTGTGAAAAGTCAGTTGAAATTAGAGTTTCAGTTAATTTTATATTCAAACTGTATCGATAGATTAACGCCAAAATCTTTCCAGGTATCAAATCCTCTTCTTCGTAACCGTCTTTGACAAGTAAACTTTGGTAAAGATCAATGGCACGCTTGATCCGCTCATCACAGTCTCCAAAAAAGTAAACCGGGAATGAGTTTTTTGATTTATTAGAAAAATCAGATAAATTCTCAAAAGATAATAAACTATTTCTTTGATTATCCGGCAAAAGACTTGAAAACTTCTTACCACATATATTTTCAATTGTATAAAAAAGTTTGTAGTTGATGTGATGAGTATCAGCCACACTGGAATAAGGATCTTCCTGTTCATAAACTGAAATTCCTACAAACCCACCGATTGCTAAATCAAAAAGTAAATCCTTCTCTTCTTTTGTAAACTCACTTGCAACTTTTGCAAATTCTTTTGTGAGCCAACGGGAGGTGCGTGAACTTCCCTTCGTGATTGAACTTAGCAAATTGTAAAAACAGTCAATTTTTTCTTGAATGTCAGACCAATTAGAGATTGACTTTTTATATAGCTCAACATACTTGTACATTCCACTTTTAGTTTCTGAGTGAAAAATATCTTCTAGGACAACACTAAATTCTTGTGGGATTTCCCCGTAATAGTAGAATAGAGAGGATATATAAAAGTAGTTGATACCAAAACCATCAAAAAAATTTCCACTAACACTAGATTTATAATAATAGGAATAAACACCAAGCAAAGAGATTTCTGGCAGCATTATATTTTTAATAAAAAATAGCACATACTCTCTCAATGGGAGAACGTTATCATCTGAATAGATATCCAAATTGTCTGCTAAGAAACCACCACTCAAAACAATGTAATCTGGAATAGACCCGTTTTTGTTGTGAAATTTTTGCTCAACCCAGTCTAACCCCTCTTTTTTAGTATATAAATGGTCAGGTTTTACATCTCTTGTTTCATAAACCTCAATTTGGTTTTTCTTTAAATTCAAAAGAATTTCGAGCGATTCATCGTCCTTTCTTTCATCACAAAAAAGAAGGACATTATCCAAACTTGATTTTATTTTATCTATTAAAAATGTTGTTATATTATTTTCTTTTCTTGATTTTAATACCAAAACATTCACCTAATCTTTCAAAACTACTCATTACTTGTTTTTTCTACTTAAAATAATAACAGAAAAAACAAAATCTGTCAATATTTCAGCCATATATTCGTTCTACTATAATTTAAGAAAAAATATCAGCTACTGTTGTAGCTACAGAAAGAAGGAAAATTAATGAATATTAAAATTTTAAATTTTAATTTTAATAAGGATACTCTAAAATCTGAGATCGAATCTCAAACTGAAAGTGTAGTCCTTATTCTGGATATTAACTATTCAGATTTGAGTTTGCTGGAGAATCACAAAACACCATTCTCGGCAATTGATGAAAAATTTGAAAAGTACAATTATCTTCTCTCTCTCAAGAGCGATACTTGCCAAGTAGAAGAAACTGAGGAATTTAAGAAACATATCAAATTCTTGAAAGTGTTTCAGAAATTTAACAATAAATACTTAGATGGTATCAACCCACTAGCTTCGGATTTCTTGTGCGAAAGTTCAGCTTATAAATCAAAGTCGTTTGTAGATGATCATTTTTTTGATGATTTTTAGGGGGTGGATTAGATGATTAGTACAAATAATTTTTCAAATTTCTTTCCGGAATTAATTGGAAAGTTAAATAGAGATTTAGATAGTGATAAAGTTTTGTTAGATACTCCTTTTGGAAGAGGAAAGGTTCATATTCTAGCTTATTCTATAAGCAAAGATAAGTTCTTCTTGTCTATTGAATCTAATTTCGATAAACAATTTTATGATTATGGATCGCCAACATTTAATATTGACTTTATTCCACTTTTTCGTGTTCAAGACGGAGAATTTTTGGGTTGTGTTCCTAAAACAAAATTCAAAGAAAAAATCAAGAAGGTGATTGAGAAAGAAACAATAAATGGAAATTTATTGATTGATCAATATTGGGGAATTTCATTCTTCGAGCAACTCCAAAGTGATATCTTCAAAGAGAGAGAAACAATACTTTTGATGAGTCTTCTTCGGAAAGTTCACTATGCCAACAAAAACGTTTTTGATGAGTTTGATTTTGGACATCCATTTTACAAACATCTAACAAACTTATTAAAGTTTGAGTTAGACCGCTTAACATACGATGAGTTTTGTGAAATTTATAAAATCACACCCCACTTATCATTCTTTTCAAAAAAGGATAATGGTGGTTTTATCTTAGAATTATTTGGTAAAGAATATTCGGATAAACTACTATACAAATCATACGAAACCATCAAAGATGAAAACAAACAACTTTCTCATCTTTATATTCGAAATCCTGATCTTGATTTGTGGACTGATAAGTTTGATGAAATTAGCTTAAATTTCTTATTCGACGATAAATATCAATTTGTATACGACAACTTATTTGATTTATTTATTGCGAAAAAACTTCTGGAACAAGGAAAACCAGTTCTATTTGAACACGCTGACTTTGCTAGAGCTATTCTATTCCTGGATTTAGTAGAGAAAAACCCAAGTTTAACTGTAAAAATTACAGATGGTGTTATTGGCGGAATGGTTGATTTGCTTGATTATTACGACGAGGATCGATTAGATTATTTTGACCAAGAACTATCAAGCGGAAATCTTTATGTACCGATTTGCTTGCCGGAAGATGAGCAAGCAATAATTGTTGAATATTACAATAAATATTCGAATAACAAACAGGTGGAAATCGCCGAATTTTGGGGCGATGTTGTAGAACTTTTATCATCCTACAAGGAACTTCTTGACGCTGAGTTCGCAGGAACCCTTGATCTCGAGAATGTTATCTTGGATGAATTTAACGAACAACACGCTATGGATATGGAAATTAAATCCTATCAGTACGGTTATTAAAATATAAAAAGGAGTTTTAAAACTCCTTTTTTTTATTGCTTAAAATAAATATTGTAGTTTTTACCACTCTTGTCAAGCTTAATTAGAACGTCGATATCTTTCAGCGGCAACTTATCCTTTTCATAAAGTTTGCGTGAAATGATAATCTTATCGTTAGCTAAAACAGAACCGATTTTAGGATAATCAATGTAGATAATCCGTTGTCGAACTGGTGCTGCAAGGATATCCTCTGGAATTTTCACTTTGCCAATAGGAATTTCTATTTCTTTATCTTTTAATCCTTTCTCTTCAGAGAAGTATTTGATAAAGATAGAAGCGTTATCTCCGGTTTTAATTCTGGTGACCTCTCCGTCAATGAAAATCTTGCGAATTGTGAAGTCAGTATTATTATTCCGCAAATACAATTGCAAACCACGTTCCTGTTCTGGACTTAATTCAGTAGGAAGTTTCGGCTTAGATAATTGCAGAGTGACAACCGCTAGAACTGTAAGAGTAATGAGAATGATACTGAGATTCGCATTGCCAGCGAAAGAGTTCGTGTATTTTTCTTCTAAGAAGCTAAGAACAGGTTCTTTTTGGATGTAAGCAAAATACGAAAGAATCATACCTCCGATTGCGATAATAAAGCTCCAAACACCAATGTTCTTACGTTTGTTGAAAAGTTTCTTGAAATATCTTGCCTGTTTGCGATCCTCGTTGGTTTCAGGCAGCGAGAAATTCTCAGACTGATTGATAATTCGAACAACTTCTTTTTCGTTTGTTAATTTTTCAGATTTCAAAACGACATCTCCTTTGTTTGTTTGATAAATCTATTATAACAGCTTATCAGCGTCCTGTCAAGTCTTCTATAATTCAAGAAAATATTTCTTAAAAGAAAGAAGGAAATTAAAATGACAACAGAAAAAGCTAAAAAAGTAACAAATCTTATTGCCAAGGTTTTCGAGGAGTCTCTAAAAGATTCAAATCCGGAACTTGTCTCTAAATTAGCAAAAGATTTAAATACCTGTAAACACACAGCAAAAACTACCCTAAAATTGTCCACAATTATCATCGAATCCGTGGAGAAGAAAGGTAAGCAAAAGGGTGTTTATACACTCGTAACTATTGAACAGTTACAGAATTTTGTACCATCTGGAGTAGTATTAGAGCAGGTGTTCTTTTATGACTTTGAAAATCAAGCAGAGGGAACTGTCAATGCCTTAACGGATGGCGTTATTGATTGCTCAGGAAAACTATTGCAATCTATTATGGCAGCTCGAGTTGTTTCCAAAGCAAAATCCGGAATGGATCACGCAAAATGGAAATCATTGTCGAACCGGATTCGTCTTCAAAAAGAAAAGTCCTTGAAAGATTTGCAGGCTGAATTGCTTAAAGTTTTATAAAAAAAGAAAAGGAGTTTATTAACTCCTTTTTATTGTTATCTTTAATATCCACCGTATGAATAAGTTCCCCAAGAACGAAGCAATGCCCAGATATCACCACCAAATCGGTTGTTCACCTGATTGTTCAAGAAGTTTCTGTGGGAAGCTGGAGTGTCATAACCTGCGTAACCATCACCGGTTTGACCGAATCCTGCACCCTCAATTCTGTGAATTACATAAACTGCTTCCTCAACGGATAATGCGTTAATTTTTGCGTCAACTCCGTATTGAGCGTGATACCAAGATCCGTTTGCGTGTCCTGGGATAGCTAAAAGATGGTTGATAACATCTTGTGCACGTCCCGTAGCAGACTCCACTAATAGACCGTCAGCACCAAAATAAGGACTTCCAGAATTAGTAGAAGCCGGAGCTACGTAGCTCTCATCAGATGTTTGATTGCTAGGAGATTCTGATTGGCTTTGTGATTGAGCTTGAGATTGAGTTTTACTTGCTTGAGCCTCACGCTCTTCTTTTGCTTTAACCTTTTCTTCTAGTTCTTTGATCTGTTTTTGAAGGTCTTCTTCTGATTTTTTTGCAGCTGTTAGATCATCTTCTGCCTTTTTTGTATCCTCTTTTAGCTTTGTAACCGTTTTTTGAGTTGATTCTAGTTTTTGTGAAGCAACCGCCTGTTTTAAAGCAACCACATTAAGGTTTTCTTTCTCCGCCTTCAATTCCGGGTGGTCGATATCAACCTTTAATGTTTCAATTTTCTCTCGAATATTATCAGGAATTGGCGTGTTAGAGTCAGCCTCTACCATACTTCCTCCTAGCATAATTCCAGAAACAGCCAATGCTGCGCTTAATCCAGCTACAAGTTTTTTTCTTTTGTTACTAGTGATCACTGTTCACCCCCAAGTTTTTCTTCGAGTTCTTTTTTCTTTTGCTCAAGACCCTCAACGTTAGATTTCTTTTCGGATAGCTGACCTTCAACATCCGCCTTTTTAGTCTCGGCTTCTTTTAGTTCTGTTTTTGCCTTGTTATTATTTTCCTCAATAGAGTCGGTCTCGTCTTTCACACGATCAGTCTCTTGACTTAAAACACTTTGAGCTTCTTTAATCTTAGCTTGTTTGTATTGATGTCTTGCAAACAAACCACCTAGAGTGACAAAAACTAATAAAATACTGATTGCTGTAACTAATTTTCGTTTGTTAAACTTTTTCAACATAATCCTCCAATTTTATAAAATCACAACCGAGATTATGGCAAGTTTCTTCTATAATAGTGACATCATCACTATTAATTCTGCTAGATCCGTAAAAAACAACGGTGTGATATTCATCAGTTAAAATCTTCCGAATAGACTCGTGGACGTTCGGATTTGTTAGGATCTCAACTGTACTCTTTCTAATTTTATTATTATTGTTGTGCTGAAATTTGTTACAAATCAGTAACATTTTTTCTTTAATTGTTTCAGTTTTGTTAAGTTCTGAAATAATCTCAGCAAGATGACTGTCATCCAGTGGTGGAATCCGGTTTCCATTTTCGTCAACCAAAAATTGTAATAAAGATAATCCACGAATTAGATCTTCCCTATCAATAGAATAAGGTGATACTTCTAAATTTGAATTACCAGACCAATTCTTAAACCAATAAAAGTTTCGTATTCTATCTGAGATGTAACCGCTAGAATAATCGAGTAAATTTGCCACATCTTTTATAGAGTAGGTCTCTTTGGTCAGAGTATCTAATACAACGATTTTTTGACCCAATTTCTCTGTTTCTATTTCAGAAAAATTCCTATCTGGAGATAGCATAGCAGATGTTGGAAGGGCTGGAATTAATTTAGAGTCGACAAAGCTGTAAATTGATTCAGGAGAGGGAAAATCTTGTTCACGAATGCGGATCAGAGGAATTTCGTTTTGTTTGCACCATTCTTCTTTTTCCTCATCTCGCTCTTTTAGATTTTTATCATCAAAAATAACCTTATCTGTGTAATGCTGTTCCCCATCGTATTCAATGAGGCATACTAGGTTTTCACGGTTTGGCCCGTCACCGGAAAAAATTGCAATATCAAAACGCAAACGACCATCGTGAGAATATTCTTCTTGAAATTTAACTCTACGTCTATGGAGAGCCTCTTTTAGAATCATTGAATTTTTAGATACAATAACCATCTTGTCACCTTCCGAATTTTTATCAACTTATATAGTTTACCACAAAACGATTAAAAAGTCAAAAAGCAGGTATATATAGGTTTAAATGGTTTATACAAATGTATCATTTGTTATCATCTGTATCATTTAATTCTTAACATACCACAATAATATTTGATTTATTGATTTTGCTAAAGGCGTCCTACAACACCTCTATAAGCCCTCTTTGGTAAATACCAAATACGGGTTTACGTGTATTTCTCTATTAACTTTTTATTAGATAATATATTATAACCAGTCAAACTTCTCGTATGAAATGACACCTTATTTCTGTTTAGACTAATTCCTAATTTATCCAATCCCTTACTCAGGATGTTATATGCCCCATTGACATCGGCATTAATAAATTTTCCGTTCTTAGATTTATACAAACCTCTTTTCACACGCTTTCCAGAAAATGTATATTTTTTACCACCGTTTTTCCAAACCGGAATTACATCAGAGTCTATAAAGCTGGCTTTTGATGTGTAAGATTCCTCCTGTTCTACAACTTCTATTCCTCGCAACTGACACTTGTACTTAAGTTGAGAGATGAATTTATTATGGGGGATTTGGACAAAATTTTGATTTCCTCTTCTGCCAATAGAAATACCGGACTTTAAACCAACATTTTTACCAACAAAAACCTTTTCAAGTGCCATCTCGTCGAAAAATTCTGCTAGAAAACCTGTGATTTTATGAAATTCTGATTGCAATTTCATCTCACGATTCCTAAAAAGACGGTGGATGTGCGTACTTGTTTTTTGATTTTTTGGTAATTTTGATTGAGATTTTGCTATTAGACGGTTGTATCCTTGATTGATATGTTTTATCTTCAAACCCTTAACTAAAAGTGGGTTGGTTCCATCAGAAAATGTAACAGCAGCTAAATTATCAACCCCAAGGTCAATACCTGCATATTTATGAGTCTTTCTAAAAGATCTCTCTTTAACCTCGTAAATAACATCAATAAAAAAATAACCATTTTTGGGAATTATCTTGACACATTTTGGGTTGTCAACTTTTGTTGGAATTGAGATCCTCAGATCTTTTGGGCATAAGATAAGTTCATTATTTTCACCACGCTTTTTAGCGAAAGTTTGGTTTGTGAACTCAACCACATACCTACCTTCTGTCTTGTGTAGATATCCTGGAATCATTGGCTTATTCGTTATTTTATTATTTGATTTATCATTGTAAGCTTTTAAAAGCTGATAATATGAACTGATATTGCGTCCCAACATTTTTATAATATTGGTTGAAACTTTAGATGGTAATGCTTTCATATCACTCTGATCTTGTTTTCTAAATTCAGAAACTAATTGTGCCCAACTTAGTACTGGTTTTTTATTTTCCTTGTCAGACTTATCTCGTTCAAATATAGATTGACGAATTTGATACAGTCCAGCATTATAAAGATTCTTGGATTTAAATGTTAAATCATTACAAACTGAGTACAAATTACTACTAGATTTAATTAAATGTCTCTCTACCTGTCTCATTGCTACCTCCTTTTCTAAAATTTATTTATTAACTTATTATATCATAAAGTATTAAAAACAACAAATTCAACTCAAAATTGAATTAAAAATATATAAAAATAAATAAAAATATAAATAACGAATTAACCTTTAATAATACCTGCGTTTTAGAGAACTATTTAAAAAATACTCCACGGGGTGCACGACCATTAGTTGCACGTGAGTTAAACTGAATATTATTTAGTTCACTGATATATGAATACAAAAATCTGCTATTTGATTTAAGAAGCCAAGTTAGTGGTGGAATTATCTTAACTAATTTGTAAGTAAACCCAGAAATAAACGAAACAGTTTTACCAGTTTTGACTGTTATTGAAATACTAATGCTAGGGATTGTTCCTCGTTCGTATTCTTTTATCATCCACTGTAAAAATTTTAGATGATATCTATTTAAAACTGAACTAAATTCAGCCTCGTATAGCTTCAGATGTTTCAGGAAGATTTGTTTCTGTTCGATTACAGAAAGGAGGTCTTCTTCATTTTTACTTTTTAGTAAGTCTTCCATTGCAAAAACACAAAAATGACCAGAACCAACAGGCCCGTTTAGGATATGTGAAAACATTTTTGTACCTACTTTTTTACCATAGGAGTCAATTTCAATAATATTGCAATAGTTCTTTAATAGAAATGATAGAAAATAACCGGAACTATCCTTTAAGTTTTTATCTTTTAAAAGCGGATCATTCAACAATCGGTCAATTTCAATATTGAAATTATTCAACAATTCTTGTTTATCAGAATTATCATTCGATAATAAGTTATTTTTCAACTCACAAGACAACCAACATAATTTTTCGAAACTTGTAATATTTTCATACTTAACGAAGGAGTCTTTTACTTTTTCTAAATAAACTTTGGATGGATTTAAATTTATTTCAAGATCAGAGGCTAACACCATAAAAAGATTATCAAACAATTCATCAGGAAAAATAGTTTTCGAGATTATATGGCTATCCTTATTGTAAGAAATTTTACGAAGAGAATTTGTTTCTTCAACTAAATTTTGAAGCTCGTATGCACTGTTGAGTAGAAAACCCTTTCTCAATTTAATCTTCTTACCATTGTATATAACATTCTTCTTCTCAGCTAATGTAGAAATATAATGACCTTTAACGTTGTAGAAAACCAATCCTTTTGAAAAAATAGTATCAGAGTCGACGATTGGTAGCGTTTCTCTGTCAACCATCTTTGTTAATAAAGAATTATTTAAATCATCCTCTATCAATCCACAATTTTCTTTCAAAATAAGCTCGACGGAAGATTCAAGGTTGTTTACAACAAAAGAAAAGTCTAACAGGTCGTTATAACTGTATGAAACCGCTCTAAAAAACGACCCTGAATTTTTATCAAACTCCATTCTGGAATAAATCCAGTCAAACCATTCTGAATCTGATCTAGATTGTATTTCCTTCTGAAGTTGTTTCAGACTTTTGTATAACTTTGTATCTTCAATTTTAAAATTTGTTTTTTTAGAAGTTAAAACCATTGTAAAATCCTTTTTATATTTTTTATATTTAAAGTATCATATTTTTTATATTTATTCAAATTTAAAAATAAAAGAAATCTTCTTTGAAAAGTTTTCTTTGCTATTTCATCCGAACCTTGGCGTAATTAAATAAGAACTTACCGCTAACATTAATAAATTTAGTAAAATATGGGTTTTTATTTAAAAAGAATGAGTCTTTATTTATAAAAACTGTCTTTTTATAAAAAACTTCATTTTCAAACCATAAAATTGGATTCACAGAGGGTACTGTTCCAGCTTTGTACAAAAAGATCATATTTTCTAAAAATTTCAGATGATGTTTATTTAACGCCTTACCAAATTCATCGTGATAATACTCCAATTGTTCCAGAAGAATTTGTTTTTGTTCAATTAAAGAAAATGGCATTGATGTGCTATCTTTATCTGTATAAACAACATCTGTGTAAAAAAGTGACATCCAATCCATCATTCTGTCAATAAAAAACATCGAAGTGTTTATTGTATCTCTAAAACCATCTGTAATAATAGAAAAACAATAATTTTCCACAAGAAACCAGAAAAAACAATTCGATAAATAATTGTCTGATCTTGATTGTTCAATATCGAGAAACAAAAATTTATTTTTGGTAGATATAAACTCTTGTAATTTTTGAAGATCGGAAAGACTGTTGTTTTTAGAAGTTGATTGACGATAGTAATGATTAATCCACAATAAACGTTCAAATTGGAAAACATTATCAAACGAGAATAGTTTATCATTACTAAACAAAATTGACTTTTGAGGTTCTAAATTTTGATTTAAATTAGACACAAAATCGACAAAAAGTTCATCAAAAATTTTATCTGGAAAAATTGTTTCTGAAATTAAAAAAGAATTGTTTGAAAAATTCATACCGTACAAATTACAGCTTTTTGAATCGGAGTTATCATTTTTGTTGAAAAGGCAAACTACCCAATCTATTTTCTTATTTTGATTGTTAAGTTTAATTGAATATTCTTTATTGATATTCGCAACCTTGTATCCGTCAACTATATAAGTTTCAAATTGATTTGAAAATATGCTGTCAGAATTTTTCTTAGATATCACATCTCGATTTACAAATTTACTCAAGGAACCATTATTAACTTTTGATAAAATTGAATTTCCATTTTCGTTTTCTTTCAACACAAGGCTAACTGTTAAGTCTAACTTGTTTATTAAAATAGAAAAATCAAAAATTCCGTCACTATAACCGCTTAAATTTCCGGATAGTCCATCTTTGGTTTCTTTTTGTAGCTTTCTATCCCAACATTTTCTGGAATAAATCCAGTCGAACCATTCTGAATCTGATCTAGACTGAATATCTTTCTGTAAATCCCTAAGATTCTTGTAGAATGTTGTATCTTTTATAGAAAAATTTAAATCTTCCGTCTTTAAGACCATACAACCACCTTTTTTCTTTTTTTATCATTTTATCACAAAATGAAATTTAAATCAATAAAACAACAAAAAAGAGGTTTACACCTCTTTTTAATATTAATGTTGAAATTCAACATTATTTGGTGAGCAAACCATCTGAATTGATACTTGACCCAAGAAGTTATTCACCTCTGGTGTACCAGCAGCAGAGAAGCTAGTTCCCGGTTCAACTTCACGAGGAAGATCATCCGGTGCGTTCCACACAACGATATCAATACCTTCCTTAGTGAGATACTTAAGATGAGGTTTTAATTCACCCTTGTTAGCTTTACCCATTTCTTTTACTTGGTCAACCAATAAATTCTCTACCTCAACAACTGGGTATGGGAATCCGGCGCCAAAAGGTGCATATTGGTTCAAGTCACGTAAGAAGTCGATATTTACATCACCAGGTTTCATCACCAGATCAGGTACGATTTTGTTAGAAAAGTCTTTTGGAATAACCTTATCAAATTGCTTGGTTAATCGCTCAGTAAACTCATCCAAATTACTAGTTGGAATTGATAGACCCGCAGCACCTGAGTGCCCACCCATCTTGATGGTTAAATCACGAACAACATCTAGGTTTTCAATAAGATTGAAACCTTCTGGACAACGAGCAGAACCTTTCAGAACACCATCGTGACCTTCTGTAAATACAACAGATGGACGATTGTACTTTTCTGTAATTTTTCCAGCCACAAGACCGATAAATCCGTCACCTAACAAGTCATCACGAATCACAATCACTGATTTACCAGTATGATCTGTCTCATTCGCACGAGCAAAGGATTCGTTTGAAATTTGTTTACGTTTTTCGTTCACACTGATAAGAAATTCAGCTTTTTCACGAACTTCAGCAGTGCTAGTTGACAAGAATGTTTCAACACCGGCACTAGCGTCACCAAACACACGACTCTGTGCGTTTAGCATTGGCGAGAATAAGAAACCGAAATCCTTTTCTGTGAATACGTGATCAGCTTCTAATTTCTTAGAACGGCGTAGAGATTCAATCATCGCAACCCAGGCGAATCGTAGTGGATACTTGCTTTGTCCGTTAAAGATATCCAAAGTTTCCTTCAAATACACACGGTTTTCGTAAGTGACGTTCATAACGTCAGAAATAACTGAAATTCCCGCAAAATCAACAAATGATAGGAATTGATCCAAGTGTTCAGGGCAGTATTGTTTTGCAAATTCGCAGAAGAGTTTGTAAACTACAACTGTTCCAGAAATGCCCTTGAACGGGTAATCATCATCCAAGCGGTTAGGATTAACAATAACATCTGCTTCAGGTAATTTACCATTATCAAGTGGTAGATGGTGATCCGTGATAAGCAATTTCAAACCTTTTTGTTTTGCGTATTCAGCAGCTTCAAATGCCACGATACCATTGTCACAGGTGATAAGAACATCTGTTTTCGGATTACGCAACAAAACCTTGTCGATAACTTTCGGTGTGATACCATAACCATCTTCGAAACGGTGAGGAATGTAATACATAACCTTCGCAGGATTAGGGTAATCCAATTTTTCGTTAAGATACTTAATTGCAAGCAATAAGAATCGATACTGTGATGATGTTGAACTTACACCGTCAGTGTCATAGTCTCCAATAATACAGATACGTTTTCCCGAAGTGACAATCTCCGCAATCTCATCAATGAACTTCTGTGCGTCTTTCATCAACAATACACTCGGAATTTGTTCCCGAGTCATATTCAGAGCAAGGGGATCCTTTCCAATCCCGGTTTGCTGGATATATTTTTTTACATTTTTATCCATTAGTTTTTTTACCTTCTTTCCTCCGTATTTTTATACGAAATTTTATTTTCTAAAATTATAAAAGAAAAATCTCCACTGAAATAAATTCAGAGAGATCTCTCTTTATTTTCGGTTATATATATGAAAAATATCAAAAATAAAAATAACGTTTGGCGATCCTCAGTGTGGGATTCGAACCCACAACTCCACGCTTAGAAGGCGTGTGCTCTATCCAGTTGCGCTAACCGAGGTGAATGTCCCTAATAGGGACTAGAAAGTTTCGTTTGGTCAATCCATTGTTATCGACGGAGAATATGTCCACGATAACGACGTCCTTTTTGAACAATCGGACTTGATTCGATTTTATCTTTGATCTTTTTTTGAGATTCTTTAATTTCTTCTTCTGGAATAATTTGAGCAGCAATAGCACCTGCACCAATTAAAGCTAATGCAACTGTTCCTACTACAATTCCAGTTACGAGTTTCTTACTCAATAGCGATTACCTCCTAACTCCTTGAAGATTTGACGTCCTCCCGGAACTAAAGACCGGGATTCCCATTTATCCATTGGTAAATGCGCCCAGTTCTCGTCTTTATTTTTGTTAATCAAAAACGACTGTCGTATTGACAATGACCTGCTTTGGGTAAAGACCCAATCTCGGTATGTGTCTGAGCATTGGAAGTTTCACAAGAAGATGTTATCTCTGGTGAGATACTATCCTTTTTTCTTGTGCAATAACGAAGGAGCGTCAGTCCCTCGGATTTTATGGTCTTTTCCTTGACCTTTTTTATACAACTATTATAACGCACTTTTGATTCTAAGTCAACAAAAAATATTATAATTTTAAAAATAAATTTAAAAAGCCAGTGAGTCTGGTAGAAAGAAGGTTAAAAATAATGAAAAAAATTGAAATTGATCCAAAGGAGATTATCCACTACTACGTGGACGGTGGCGTAAAAAGCCAGGTAGGCGTTGCTGCAATTATTCGAAAGGGATTTGGTTTGAAACCTCACCAAGAGGTTCGTGTATACAAATCTTCAAAAAATAAAAGCACGACTGATTGTGAAATTCGTGCAGTCGAACTTGCAGTTGAAGACGCCCAAAAAAATGGTTTTGATTTGCGTAAAGTTGTGATCCATTCTGATCAGATGGCACTCGCTAAATCAAAAATTAAGGACAAAGAGGCTCGTCTTTATGTCTTCCGTGAGAAACTAAAAGAGCTTGGTGTAACGGTGGTTTACACACAATCAACTCACGACTTAGAAGCGTTCGAAGGGGTTCCGAAAGAGGATATTCCTAAACGTGTTTTGAATAGCCTAGCTGTTCACAAATTAGTCACAAGTTCGTTCCGTAAACGTAATCGTTATCAAAATCACGTTTGCAAACGGAATCGCAAAAACAAAAATAAAAAAGTAGCTTAATTTTCTAAGTTGCTTTTTTATTTTTTGTTTTTATTTAGATTCTACAACAATCATTCTTGGGTTACCACTACCTTTTTTATAAAAGTAGTATTTTAATCTAATATTCGTTGGTTGTTCTTTCAGTTTATCTAAGTTTCTATAAACATCATCATCTATATCTACAAATGTACCCTTGATGACATTGTTGTGAAATGACGCTTCTTTAAAATAGGACGCATTTTTTCCATTAAACCAAGTGACGGAATAGCCTCTTTCACCAATGAATTTTACGCCATTGTTAGCAGATTTGAAATCTCCATCATCGAAGACTTTAATTTCCTTAAGACCTTTTTCCACAAAAACAACCTTATCTGTTTCTGTTATCAAATTGGAGTTTATATAAAAATCTGAAATTCCAATGTATGAAAAAACAATTACTACAAAAGACAATATCATCAAAATGAAAGATTTGAAAAATTTAATTTTTTGTGATTTAGAAGTTTCTTTTTCTTTACTCTCGTCCCATAAATAAACAGCAATTGGTACTGCTATTACAAACATAATAAATAACAAACAAACAACAACAAACTCCCTCTCTATCAAGAGATAATCGAAAAAGGATGTTATTGAATTTATAATGTCCGAAAGACATCCAAATATAATCTCAAATATGCCATTAACTTGGTATTTTATTGTATCCATTTATCATCCTTTCAATTTAAAAGAGTACAAATAACAGTTGCCAGCATTAGATTGTTGGCTTCACTGCCACTTCCACCACCATTATCATCTTTATCATTATCTTTTTCTGATTTTTGAACTTTTACATCTTTTATATTATTCTCAACTCTAGCTATAAGATTATCGTCGTCAAGCCAGAATCGTTGTTCTATCGATTTCTTTCCTGAATTTATTTCAGATGAGAATTTCAATATATCATCAACCCCTAAAATTTCAACATCCTCAACCTGATCTCCCCTAAAGTACAAAACTGATTCTTTTGTCTCTCTGGAGATAAGGATTTTAAATCCGTTTTTGTTATGGATAGTTATATTATCTTCTTCTAAAGAAAACTCGTCCACTTCATTCTCCCTAACATTAAGGCGGTATGTTTCTAAATTTTTAACCGGAGTATCCTCCCTCTCCAACCTATTTCTTTTGTTTATGTCAAAACAAAGATAAATCACGTAACCTACTATAAAGAAGGAAATTACAGTCGCAATTAGAGTAATTATTTCCATTATATTATTCATCTCTAAACCCCTAAACTCAAAAATTAATCGTCACATCCGATAAACGCTAAAAATAACAAAATAAAAGATACAAACGTAACGAGAAGACTTTGTGTTGCAGTATATATAAAAACTGATATAAATCCAGCATAGGCGGATCTCTTAAACAGATAGAAAAGGATTCTTTTGAGTCCTTCTGACATATTATTCATCTAAAAGCTCCTACTTAATAAGTGATATTAAAATCTTTAACAGCCGTTTCTTTTTTTACAATTTCAACATAAACGTTGTCTAAAGATCCGTTGTTGTAAAAGAGATAAGAAGTTTTGATATACTCTTCTTTATTTTTAATGGCTTCTAAGTGTTCTTTTGATATAAAGTATCGTTTTGTTGGAATCTTATCTTCTTTCTTGTTATTGTGGTAAACCTCTAATTCATTTTTTTCCAAATTAATTTTTATTTTATAACCATCAGAATTTTTAATAGTTAAATCTTTATTTTCTAAAACAACCTGCTCCACTTCAATATCTTTTAGGTATGCGTTCCCCTTAGTTACGTGGATTCTATCAGTTGTTCCTAAATAAACAACTAGAATGATTGATACAGAAGCTAAAGAAATAATAACCATTAAAGTTTCAGAAATTTTCTTGCCCCATTTATTATTATTTTTGATGGCATTTTCATTGTATATCCAAACAAGAAAAGATATTATCACAAATATTGCACTAAACGCCATAAAATGATATAGGTTTATAACCATTCAAAACCCTCCCTAATAACTTACCTCAAAATCCTTTTTGTGTTTATTGTCTTCGATAATTATTTCAACACCCTTTAAGGAACCATCCTTAGATTTGAATATCTTTGTTTTTACAAATTTTTCTTTATTTTTGATTTGGTTTAGATTGCTTGTGTACCAATACAATCCGGTAACTTTAACATTCTTTTCTTTTTCACCGTTGTGATATACTTCCGTTTTCCAACCATATAAGTTAACAACTGTCTTGTATCCGCCTTCATCCTCGATGATTGCGTTCTCACCATCACGATAGACCTTTTTAGCTGAAAAAATTTCAGTTGTTTTTTTATCTGAAACAAATTCAGTATTGACATTCTTAATGTCAATAAAATACGGCAACCAACCAACTTTGATAAATACAAAAGAGAAAAGGAAGAGCATTATAAATGTTGCAATCATTGATCCAAAAGCCTTTTTATGTTCATCATCAAAATAATAATATTCATAAGAACAAGTTAATCCAATGACCACAGTGGCTATCAATATAAAAACAGATAAATGAGTCATTCTGCATTCCTTTCGTAAATTAATATTTTATTTCAAAATCGTTAGGAATCAACTTAAAGCTAACTTCCTTTAAATCGCCATCCTTTTGTGAAAAATTAAAAGTAACTTTCAAAGTATAGCTCTTACTCTTGATTTTATCAATAGATTCTAAGATCTCGTGAAAACCATAAAATTCAACATAGCCCAACTTTTTGTTATTCTTGTAAACTTCATAAGTATAATTGTGATCGTCTTGATTTTTGTAAATTAAAATCTTATAGTTTGAATCGCAAATAATTGTAACATTTTCGTCTTTCATTGATAAACTTAGAACATTGATTTCTTTTGAAACGGTCTTACTTTCGTTTTTTGAAGGAAGCAAACCCAAATCTTTATCATCATTAATTGGTAATTCTAGAACAGAAATCGATAATTCTAGGGTAAAAATAGCTATAAGTGCTAAAAATATATAGATCATAACAAAAACTCCTTTTTATAAAACTAATATTTTATTTCAAAATCATCTTTATTTTTGTTCTTAGATATGTAGACTTCAATGCTTTTTAAATCACCTTTCCTAGTAATGTTGTAATCTGTTTTTATTACAGATTTATTGCTTTTTAAATCCTCTATTTGATACTGCATAAGCCATTGAGGGCCACGAACACGAAGACCTTCCAACTTTATGCCATTATGATATATTTCATTAGAGTTATTTCCAAAGTCAATAATTATCTTGTAGTTGTCATTATTGTGGATGGTCATTATGTCATCCTTAAGTTCTACACTTGTAACAGCTTGGTGTTTTGTTTCTATTTGGTTTTGTGGATCATAACCACCACTAGCGATAGTAACAATTAAGAAAATTGCAAACAATACTGAGAAAAACAAACCAAGACATCCGATAGATTTGGATCGAGCTGGACTGAGGGCGAATTTTGGATCATCTTCCTTTGACTTTTTAATCAGAAACAAAGATAAATAAGTTTCAACAACAAGAATAAGAATAGTTACAATTAAAAAAATATACGGCTGTTCCATATAAGACCTCCTTTTTATTAAATCAATATTCAACCTTAAAATCATCTTTATTTTTATTTTCAACAACTTCAATAAATACAGATTTAACATTACCTTTTTTGGATATTGTATAGTCTGTATTTACAAGCAAATCTTTATTTTTAATATGCTGATAATTGTCTCTTAAATCCCAATATCCGTTGATAGTAACATTTTCCAATTTATCACTATTATGATAAAGACTCTCTGTGTTTTCTTTTAAATCAATCACAATCTTGTAGCTGTCACTGTTATAGACTGTGATTTTATCTCCAGATTTTTCAACCGATGTTACTTGTTTAGTTTTTGTTTCTGTCCTATTTTCAGGGTCGAAAACTCCATTGATAAATGAAATAACTACAAGAATGGAAAAAAATATCGAACCAAATAAACCAATGACACTACAAATATATCGGTAACTATGATTATGTGGATAGTCCGGCTCGTCATTCTTTGATATCTTAATACCATACAACGAAAGAAGAGTAATAAATACAGCCGCAATAATAAAAATGGTTAATAAAATAAATTCCTGTTCCATATTAAAACCCCACAATTCTTAGTTCGAAAATAGAACGAAAAATAGAACGAAAAATAGAACGAAAATCTATTATTCCAAGACGATAAGAAATGAAAAACCAAATCAATAAAAACACACTGGTAATTAATAACCAAATTGCAAACGGCCGTGTTTCAGATTCTTTAAATATATTTTTAAAATCGTCTTCTAAAAACGACAGCCAAAGTGAGTCTCTCAAATCTTTATTCGCAAGTAAACAAAGAATCCTAAACCCTCCCAAAAGAGATAAACAAGCAAAAATAGTAGCTAAAGCAAACATAACAATATTCCTCTATAAAAAATAATCACAAATTGGATGTTTAATAAGATTAAAAGAACAATGATCTTATGTAATATTTTGAAAGTAATGAATCGTCATCATTCTTATCACGGTTAGAACGGTATTTTCGATACTTGAATCTATTGAGCGCAGTTAAACAAATAGAGTTAAAAACAAAAATGAAAGCTATTAAAATCATACTCAATCCTATATAAAATTGAAAGATAGAAAAAGAATCTTTATTTTTGGAATTAAGAAAAATCCCCACATCAACGCCGGCAATATTAATCAATAATAATACAAATCCAATCAGAATGAAGAATAATTCAATAAAAAAATTAAGTTTAAATTTATTTTTAAAATAAGATTTTACAAAAATATCACCTTCATCATCTTCTTCATCTTCTCGGTTACATAACCAAATTAGAGATAATGACATTAAAATTTGCATAAAAAGGAAAAATTTATTAAGATAAAACGCCTCAAGCATAGTGTACCACCTCGAATATTTAATCTCACCCCAGTATATCATTTTATCTTGCACTTGTAAAGCCTGAAATAAAAAAGAGAGCCCTATTCAAGAACTCTTTAATTAAAACTTTAAAATAAGAAGAATATTTTACGATGTACGGAACTAAAGGTATCTTTATTTTTGTCTATTTCATACATATATCTAGGTGTTGCTGAAATTGTAACAGTGTAAAGCAAAGAAAATAATCCAATTACAAAACTAGCAATAACAATATAGATTACAAACAGCGGAACGTCTTTACTACCATAAGACGATAGATTTCTGAAGAAACCAAAATCAAAAAGAAAGGTATTAACGGCAGCTAGAATTAAACCGGAAATCATTACAAACAGATAGGACTTCAGCCCTATTTCAAAATAAAATAATAAAAAATCAAGCTTTTGCTTTTTGTAATAAGAAATCATATAAGCTGAGATATAAATCTCGAGAAAAAGAATGATATTAATAAATAAAAAACCCCAAATCATTTTATCACCTCAATATACCAACGTCACCAAAAATTATTATTATGATAAGTTGAGTCGTACCTTTTGACAAACAGCAAACCGATATCTTTGACCTTATCAGAATCTTTTTCAAAATGATACCTGATTTCAACGTCCATCAATCCACTATTAACAAGACGTGAATTTTCCAGCAATTCATCAGGGTTTGTTAGTTTTAAATTGACAGCTTTCTTATCAATTAAAATTTGATAATTATTATAATCTTTTTTGTCTACAATTATTTCAATCTTATGTTCGTCGTTGACGATATGTATTTTTCTATCCACCGTTTCGATGTCATTAGCTTGTACCGTAAGATAATTTTCAGGGTTTCGGATCCAAAACATCAAAGTGATAAAACTACCAACCAACAAAGCAAGCCATAAACCGCTATAATCGGCTTCTTTTAAATATGATTTAGTATTGCTTAATAATCTGTTGTTATTTAAAATGCCATTTTTATTTAAAGAGCCCTTTTTATTTAAGGATCCTTTTTTATTTGATGAACTTCTTTTTTCCAAGGGAAAACTCCTACTTTTATTTTAAAATTAGCCCATTATCTTTTGCATAAAACCAAAAGAATAATAAGCAAAACATTGTCGCAATCAAAACCCAAATAGTGTTAGATCTGAAATTGTCACTATTAACCCACTCTTTTGGATCTCCAGTTTTTAAAAATCTACGCATTAGGCTTAGATTATCCTTATTTAAAAATACAATCACCGTTTTAAGGGTGGTAATCAAAAATAGAGCTAGAAATATATATTGTAGTTTCATTGTAAATTACCTCTTCTAATTGGTATTATTAACTAATAATAACATAAACCAACAGACCTGTCAATCCTGAAACAAAAAAAGAGAGATAATTCTCTCTCCTTAATTTATTACATCCTCAACCAATTCCTGAAACTCTTCTAGAGTGATATCTCCGTTCTGTCTCAACTCCAGAATTGTTCTAATCTGATCAATAGTTTCAGAATGATCATCTTCTGGTTTTGGTTCAGTCTTTGGAACTTCCTTTTCTTTTCTAACTCCAGAAAGGAAGTCTCGTCTCGCTTGACTGAAGGTTTGATCGAAGGTTTTTGCGTCATTTAGCCAAAGACCATCGATTTCGAAATCATTGCCTGACCCTGGAACTGATATTGAGTAGCTGGAGATTAAACTTCCGTGTGGATTACCACCAGCAACGTTATTGTAATAAACATCCTCACGTTGTGTGTTGCCAAAGTCACCAAGAAGACCTCTGTTCAGTACAAGAACTCTGAGATCCGTTACAACCGCAAGTGCCTTTCTACCTTTATATTTACAAGGAACTAGTGAGTAAATTCTTTCCCCTTTGCTTAAATACTTTGGAAGAGCTTTGAGCTCTAATTTGACACCAAATAGGACTGAGTTCCAGAATGGTCTCGAGATTCCCTGTTTCTTTGCAATTTGTACGAGGATCTTGTAATAATCATTATTAGAAATTGCCATCTCTAAAATTCCCCTCCTATTATTTATGGAAATTATAAAAGAACGTATCGACCTACGCTCTTTTTATTTTATCAAATTTTTGTTAAAGTTGCAAATACAATTGAGTAACCATCCGCACGTGTTTCCACACAGGTTTGTAGGTTTAGATTGTTTGAGTTAAATTGCGCTGTGATGTAATCACCATCAGCTTGAGATTCCACGAACCCGGTTCCACGACCGCTGTACACCATACGAACGATTCGACTCTCTTGGAATCGGTAGCGGTACTCGTTACCTTCTGAATCAGTTACAGTAACAATATCCCCGTCTGTCAATTGCTTGATAACACCCATTGGCCCGTCATCGTGACCTGCGATAAGGGTATGACCATTAGGATTAAAATCACCACCCCAGGTTGTTGCGATATTGTGATTTGCGTTGATCCCGGCTTGGCCGATCTCAGCCTCGTATGAGATCTCCATCCCTTTAATTGTTAAAGTTCGTGGCTTAACTGTTGCTGCTTCAGCACGGGTGTTAACTTCAGACTGGGCACTGTCTTCAACTTTTGATTCCGTTACAGCAACTTCCTCTGTTGTTGGTGCAGTAGTTGTAGATTCTGTCGTAGATGTAGCAGCGGTTGTCACCAATTCTGTTGTTGTTGGAAGTTCAGAAACTTCTGCACCAGTATCAGTCGGTGTTTTAGCTAGAACAATAACAGCGGAGAGAAGTGCGACACCCGCAACCAGGATTCCGGTATAAATTTTCTTTTTAGTCATCTTACTAGTCATTTTTGTCATTTTCTTATTCAAATTATTATCTCTTTCTGTGTAAATTTTAAAACAATTTTAGTATAGCATAAGTGTTTCGATTTGTCAACAAAAAAATATATTTTTTTTAAAAAATTTTCTAAAATAAAAAAAGAACAAGAATTTAGTTCTTGTTCTTCTCAGCTACTACGAATCTCACATCGTACCCCTTTTCAGTAACATACGTGCAGGTTTGTAGAATTACGCTATCCTTAGAATTTAGTACATCAACTAATCGTTTTGAATCCTTGTTATTTTTAGGAACTCCACCACGCCCTAAACTTGTTAACTTAAAGTCTTCTACACGAGTAACAGTGTAGCTTGTTATCAATCCAAGCTCGTCAGAAACGTCTATTTCATCTCCGTTTTTTAACTTTGTTATTTTATTGAAGGATCCCTCTTGATGTCCCGCAAAGTGTTTGGTTCCATTCTTATTTTTTATCAGTACACCAACATCAGGATATTTATCTAATAAATCTTGTAAGTCCTGATCCCCATCTTTTGGTGATACGTATGATATCACCTCCTGTTTGTTTAACAGTATTTCTTGCTTCTTTAATTGATTCAGCATTTTACCTTCTAAAACTGCACCAGTGTAATGTTCAACTGGAATAATTTGAGAATAGTTTTGTGCCTGAGATAAATTCAGAAATAAAGTTAGAAAAAGATACCACAAAATCATTCTAAAGGATTATCTCCAAGGTAATTTTGCAATTTTTTAATTGCGTTATTATAAATCTTATCAACTTCATCCGTGCTGGAAGCAACACCTTCCTTAATCAATTTTGTCTTCACTTTATTTCTGAACCCTTGTGCGTCGTATAAGGATTCAAAGACGTAAAGTTCATTGTCAGATAAAGTTTCTTTTGCTCTATTAATTTCGTCCATAATCTGTCCAGAAGCAACAACATCTACCGGGTCTACCTGATCCTTATCTTCTAACAGATCGACAAATGATGTCTGGATATCCGAATCCTTACCATCACCATCAACTTCTGCGTCTAGAGAAACAGCTGACTGTCCTGCATTAATTACGATTCGCAGGCGCTCTTCTGAAACCTCTAGAATGCCAGCAATTTCCGCAACAGACGGCTCAACACCAAACTCCTTAATATAATCAGTTGATAAACGAACCCAATTATTGTAGAGTTCTCGAGCTTTGTCTGGTAATCGCACCACACCCTGTCGTTTCAAAAGTTTTTGACAATAATTTCGAATCCAATAGGTAGAGTATGTACTGAATCGAAATCCTTTTTTTAGATCAAATTTGTCTATTGCGTTAAACAACCCCAAAGTCCCCTCTTGATAAAAATCTTCCCAAGGAATGGAGTTGAATTTAGAGTAGTTCGTGGCTATGGTCGCAACCAATCGGAGGTTGCTGGTTATAAGAAGTTCTCTTGCCTCCTCATCGCCTTTCTGAGCTAACTCAACCAATCTATATTCTTCTTCCTTTGTTTCAATTAGGTTTGTATGCTCACGAAGATTCGAGATAATAAAACCTTTGTTGTCATTAACTACCAAACGGTCCTCCTGTTGATTTTCTTAAGCTTTTTGCCATATTTACGCAACGCCCTCGTTGACTGTAAATACTTGTTTTTCTCCCTTCTTTTTTTCACAAATTTCGGGAATAAAGTTTTTAATAGTTTATTAAAAACACTTCTCCAGTAACGCTGACCAAGAGTCATTGCGCCGCCGTCTTTACTTCCATTATATCCATTGTAATAAGAATTAAATAATTCCACGTAGTAACCTTCACGTTCACGACGTTTATCATAGTTTTTTACAACTTCCAATTCCGCAACCCAAAAACGAAAAGCACCCAACTTCCGTATCTCTCTATCAACATACTGCGTTGGACGTTCAACTGTTGCGTGCTCAATCAGTCGCCTAGATAAATTTACACTTTCGCCTACGTAAGGGTGACCGTTATCTTCTCTGAAAATAATATAGACACCGGGTTCATCACTTATTAGTCTCGGATTGCTTATTAGGTGATCAAGACGAACCGAGTTCAATTGCAAGAGCACATCTCTCCTTAAATCTCGGTATCGCTCCCGTTCTTTCTTCGAAACAGACATTCAAATCACCTTACCCGAATGAAATTCCCCATAAATAACCAGCCAAAGACAATACTGCAATAACTCCAATTGCAAATAAAACTACAAAGAGTGCCTTTTTGCCCATACCTTCCTCAGTAGAAACTTCATCTGCTAAAAATTTTTCAGTTTCATCTTTCTTTTCTTCAACAACTAAAGTTCCATCAACATCATCTTCTTTTACTTCAGAATCGTGAAACTCATCTTCTGTTACAACTTCAGGCACAGATATGCTATCGTCATCAATGACAGTAAAAGTTTCTTCTTTAATTGTTTCAGTTGAAGGTGTCACTGGAACTGTAAAAGAATCTGTAACATCTTTCATTGTTTTAGTTTGTTGAGCTTCTTTTTCAACAAGATCAAGATATTCGCCAGCCATACCACTTTGAATTGCTAACATTTGTAGTAATTCGTTGATATGTTGAGATCGACGAATATCTTCTGGTGATAGAAGAGAATTTGTGTATTCTTTCTCACCCATTTCTTCAAAAATTTCTCGAACTTTCTCCATTTTCTTGACCAAACTCGCCTTTCTTTCATTTTTCTTATAGCTAACTCCATAAAAATCAAGCCAGCTTCTAATTTCATTAATATTTGAATATTTTGTAATAACCATTCAAACCCCTCCAAAAAATCTTTTTCGAACCAATTATAAGTTCTTTTTTTGTAAAGGAAAATATCGGCTACAAAATACCTATAAAGTTAGTATAACAAAAGAGTTTATTCTTGTCAAGAAAAGTTTTGCAAAATTAAATTTTTATTATAATTTATAAAAATAAAAAATGGCTTATTTAAGCCGGGAAGAAGGAACTATAATGAAAAAATCTACACTAAAATTGTCTATGTGCGAACGCCCACGTGTTGCAGGAGTAACACAGGCGCTTGTGCCTGAATGGTCTGGTTATGACCTTGATCGTGAAGTTAAAAATGCACTAAGTATCTATCTTTTAGAAGATACCTTCAGTGAGCTTGAGCTTTACATCAACTTCACGAACAATAAGATCATTGATCTTGTTGAAAAAGACTGTATCAAGAAGGGTATCAGTCTAAAGAAATATTATCGTGGGGGTGACGGTCAGTATCACCTTCCACAAAATTAAAAAAAATAAAAGAGTGAACGTTCGTGTTTCACTCTTTTTTTGTTTGATTTTTAAATATAATATATAATTTTTAAAAAAATACCTTATTTATAAGAGAAAAAAATTAAAAAAAATATATATACGATCAAAAAACAAACACATAAAAGTAAACTATAAAACACCACAGATTTTATCTGCAATAGGCTGTTATAACAATATAAGATTCCTAAATCTTGCTTTAGTTATTGGTAAACTTTAGATTATGTTCTCTCCTTAGAAGAACCTGTTTGAATTTTAACGCTATGTTATATAAACTATGAAACCTCCTTAGAGTTTCAAATTTTAATTTTGGATTGACTTCCACCCTTATATTACTTAGAGTAACGTTTAAATTTAAATTTCGTTATAACGTTTGAAACAATTTACGAAAGTAAAAAGTTTTAGCTTATTACAAAGTTAAATTTATTTAAACTTTTAGATAAAAATCTATAGAACAATCAGTATATCTACTAAGTTGTTAACTGTATAGTTACACTTCGTAGGAACTGGAATTACATTATGTGATTTTTGTTCTATCGTATTTTCTCTTCGAGTTACGATAAACTTTTAACACTACAGCTAGCCGTTCGGTTAGTTGACTCATCTGACGTGGAGGTTACTGATTCAACATTTCCTCAACTAGTTGGCAGATGTTGCTCTCTTCTGTAACAGTTAGAGGAAAGGTTGCTTACTACAATACGGGGGTTAAACCCCGACCCCCTCCGATGATCCGGGCTCTCACAGGCCTAGTAGGAGGTGGTTGTAGTAACCGTAATCGAAAAGGTTATGGGCCCTAATTGGGTGTGATTTTTCTTTCTTTCTGTTATACGAAGGGAGTACGTCTGCTGACTGCTTGAAGATTTGTTGTATCAGCAACTGTCTGCGTTCAGATGAGACCTGAACCAGAAGTGTGTTGATACCTGGAGGCTTTGCAAAGTTGGAAGATACTTCCTCTGGTAAGATACGTGGTTCAAACGTGTTGAATCCTGAATTTATTTCAGGAAACAAAAGTGGACTGGATTTGTTTCAGTCCTTTTTTGTTACTTTTATTGTTAAATATTATCTTTATATTTGCGTCTCAACTCAGAGACCGGCAATTCTTTCATCATCGGAATATATCCGTTGTCTATCTGATCTAAAAAATCAGAATCATCCACTGATGTTAGATTGTTATTTATATTCTGTTGTGAAAAAGTTTTTAGATAGTTTTTAAAACATTGGCTGCTAACAAACTCATCCCAAACTTGACCTGCCTGCTCGGGAAATACAAGTTCATAAATTACCGCTTTGAAAATAATTGTATTCAAATCGATTGGTAATTTTGGAGTTAATTTTAGATCTTGACCTCTAGCGTTATTTTCATCAAATAGAGCGACTAGATGTTGACTCTTTTCGACTGAAGATGATTTGCAATCGACAACAAAAGAGTTTGTTTTTAAATCGAAGAAAATTCTCAAATTCTTTAATAAATTATTAAATAGGTGCAAAGCCATATCTATATCAAAATATATATTGTAATAATAGGCTTTATAAATCGAGGGGTTAGAAACCCCGATTTTCATTAATCGTTTGATAAATTCATCGAATGTCTTGTCTTTAACCTTGTAATTCTGAGATTTAAATAAATTTATATAAGTTTCGTTATCAAAAGAATCAGAACTATCCTTTTCCACCAAATATAAGTAAACCGACTTCCAAAAGGTATCTTTATATTCATCTTTAATATTTTCAGAGAGTGAGATAATTTCTGCACCAGCTTTGGATCTCTCGTCTTTAAAACCGTAAGATGAGATTAACTTCCGACATCTGTTTTGTATGAGTCTAGAGAGTTTCTTTAACTGTTTTTCTGTAAGATTATTTAAAGAGGCGTTCAGTTGAACGCACTCTTTTTTGTATGCTTTTAGCCATTCAGATTGATTGTTACGTTTAGAATCTAACAATTTAATCTCCTTTGTCTATCACTAATTTTCTTCAATTCGGTTAATGTTAAACCTTTTATATTTGGAATGCGACCGTGATCGATTTGATAACGAATTGTCTCATTATCGGTTGTATCAAGGACTCCTGAGATGTTGTTTTTAGAATATTTTTTAAGGTATTCTACGAATCTATCTGCAAGAACGAAATCATCCCAGTATTTTCTCGAATCAGGAGTACCAGCCCACTCGTGGCAGAATGCCTTGAAGAGAAGTATTTTTAGATCTAACGGAAAATAAAACGGCTTTATTGGGGATAACATACTAACATCGTGCTTATTTTCTTGAAAAGCTGCAACTAAGTGATATCCATTTGTCAATCTATCAACATTACCACTTTGGTAATAAGCTGTTAATGATTTTGATTTTAAATTAAACAATATTCTAGTTCTTTTACAAAACGATTTAAAGGTATTGCTCAAAGGTTCTGACTTATAATCGTCGTCGAATTTATAAAATAAGTCCATTGAATCCCAACTAGAAACAAAGTCGTTGAAACTATCATATTTCATTTCGTCTTTGGACAGGTGCCAATGTTTCCACTCATCATCCTGTACTTCAATCCTATGATACATTCTTTCTATTTCTCCAGCTAATAACTTTGAATAAACAAATCCCCAAAACTTTTCTTTATATTCGTCTTTGATATTCTTATCTTCCAATAAAATTGACTTTGCGACGCCGAAATAATCATCCGGAATTTTATAATCCGAATCTTCAATAACTTTTTTAGCGTTACTTTTTAATCTCAAAGACAATCCTCTCAGCTGTTTTTGATCAAGATTATCCAATTCATACATCAATGTTTTAACTTCTTTTTTATAATCATCCAACCAAGTTGCCTGTTTCTCGATTACCATTCGAATTATCCTCTTTATTTATTTCAGATTTTATTATTATCTTTAATAATAACAGAAAAGAGTGGATTTGTCAAAAGATAAAAAAAGGATCAAAAAGATCCCCTTTTAACATTATGGAATAAAACTTTTTTGAACCATTCCGTGATCTTTGAGTTCCCGGTAAAGCTCAGGATAAGCCGGCACGTAACCATCATAACATATCTCTGAATTAGATTCGGTACCATTATTTAATAACATCAGTTCAAAGTTTCGCTTGATGATTTTATCAAATTCCATACGAACCAATGTTTTGAAACTTTCAGGATCATTTTGAATAACAGATTCGAACATTTTATCATCAAGCTGATATCCTTGGTAATCCCTTAAGATATACTTAGATAAATATTTCATCAGATTAGAAAAGAATGGAAGTGTATCTTTATTTAATAAAGATGTTTTGAATGATTCTAAATCTTTTAAAATCATCACCTCGCTCTCTTTTGCAATAAACGGGTATTGCTCAAAATCACCCTCGTATGGGTTCCCGTAAATTTCATAAATAGTTGATGTGTCAAAAATTTTAAATTTTTCTTCATTTAAATCAAAAAACAAAGAATAGCTAGCTTGATTGCTTTTGATTTTTAAATTAATACCAAACATAAGATTCAATATTTCATTATCATAACCATCTCTAATTTCTTTTATTCTAAGATAATAGCCAACCAACTTAGCCAATCTTATCTCGTAACCTTTTAATGGAAAATCATCATCCTCAAAGATAAAAGATAAGATCTTTTTCTTTTCAGTTTCACTGAAACAGTTTGAGAATAAATCAGAAAATATACCTTCAAATTCTTGACTTAATTTGACTAATTCAAAGTGATTCTTTTTTGAATTAAATTCAAATAAAATAGATTGAATGATAGCCCAAAAAGAATATAATAGTTCAACGTTTCCGTATGCTAACATTTTAAATGTTAGTTTTTCTACTTTCTCTGCACGACCATTGTGTTCATTTTTATACAAAGATTGATCAGAAAAAGGTTTTTGACATCCCCATCCAAAATCAATTTTTTCGACAATTTCCTCAGATGATTTATTTTCCAAAAATTCAATCACTTTTTTTACATCTTTTTTATAGTCATATTCCCAGGTACAACTCTTCTCTGATTGAATCATCAGACACCTTCTTTCCATCTGAATTAACTTCAGATTATTTTTTTCTTTAATTATAACAGAAAAGAGAGTGGTTTGCACTCTCTTTTTTAAAGGTAATGATATTTTGTATGATCATCTTCTTTCAAATCAACATAAACCGGAAGATTCCCGCCGTGCCTTAATAAACTTATCTTGCAAGTTTCCGAATTAATAAATTTATCTAGGTTATTTTTAAAGATATCTATGGAATCCTTTAAGATAATCTCCATAAGGATATTTGGATATTTTAAGAACATATCTCTCAAGAAATATTCGGATCCAAAATGATCCTCACAAACAAATCTTTTCAAGTATTCAGAAAATATTTCCCCTAAAAAATCAAGGGATTTTCTTGAATTGAATCTTTCAAGAGTTAATACGTTGATATCCTTGAATACCTTGATTTGACCAGGTTTAGCGATGAAATATGAGGTGATAAGTTCATCAGAAGAATCATAAGAATCAATGTCTTCGTTTAAGAAGTAACTTTTATTATTTGCTGCACGTAAACAATTCTTGTCTAAATCAAAGAATATAGATAGATTATTCGATTTAACGTATGAAAGATTACCGTCTTTATCATATTTAATTATCAAAGAAGTATCCAAAAACCAATTGTTGAAAATAGCCTTCTTAAAGGTCAATCTTAATAGATTTTTAAATTTTGAAAATAAAACATCTATATCCGACTCGTTAGATCCAAGAATAAAATTAAGAGTGTATCTTTTCTCATCAATTGAAAGTAGATCAAAAAATAAAGAGATTCTATTTAAAAGATGATTTGTATCATAATTTTTAGCTAACAAATTTTCTTTTTTTATTTTTCGGCAAAAATGTGAACCCTTGTAGTGATCTGGTAGCGAATTTCTCTGACAATCACTTAGAAATAAGTTCAATAAAAGTGATAAGGAAAACAAAACGTTAGGATACTTCGAATTTTTAATTTTGTAGAAAAATAACGCCGTCTTTCGTTTATCCTTATCTGTAAATTTTGCACGATTTCGAAAAGAAATTCCTTTTAGCAAACGATAACTTGAACCTTGAAATTTAGAAATAATTTTATCATCAAACCATTCCATTTTAGAAACTAGATCATCAGCCCTACTGTTAGAAAGAATATCCGCAACACATAGATAATCGTTACGATACTTCTTAAACCAAGTTGGTTCCGTCCTTTTCATAGTATTATCCTTCTTCCTGAAATAAATTCAGACCTTTCTATTTTTCTAAAATTATAAAAGAAAAAAGAAAAACTAAGTTTTCTTTTTAATAATCTTTATTGGGTTTTACTAATCATCATCTTCAAAAAGATACATCAATTCCGGATATTGTGGAATTGTATTGAACTTAATTTGATCTTTGATGAAATTATCCAATGATTTGTTGTTAGTTTTCAGACATTCTGATATAACAATTTCGATAATTAGCTTAGAATGTCTGCGGATCTCAGAAAGCCAAACATTTTGATTTCCACTTAAAAATAAGTTCTCTAGCAATGGCTTTAAATCAAAATTATCATTAAAGCTATGAGATAACAACTTCATCTCCATCATTTGGGCGTAAACTTTAACTAGCTCAACATCGTCTGGTTTTATTCTATTAGTTAAGCCTAAAACCTCAAAAACACCATCACTTCGAAAAATCAATAAGTCATTATATACTGTAATTTCATTTCCGGAAAAATCATCTTCTTTATGTTTCACAACTTTAAAAGTTTTGTTTTTGATATTAAAAGTGATTTTAAAACAAACATTTCTAAAAGGTGAGTAGTTAGAGAGATGAATCCAGGATGTTAACGGGTGGGTCGAAAGAGCCTTATTATTCACAATATCCGTCAAAACTTTAGAAAATTGATAAATTCGGTTATGCAATGTCCCTTCTGCACGAGTAAATAAACCGATCAATTTTAGTGCCACATCCTCGTTATAAAAACTAAGAATCTCCTTAAGAGCCGTTAAAATTTCTGGCGTTGAAATTGTTTTACTATCCCTAAAAGTCTTTGAAAATCGAAGCTCGTCCATTACCCGACTAAACAAATAGACAAAACCGAAAAAGTCATACTTGTCCTCAAATTGTTCAGAGACGCTCAACAGGTAATCAAACTTCTTGAATAGTTCTGAACGTTCAATATTATCTCCAATGTTATAGTCTTCAATCAAAGCTTCTACCATCAGTCTTTTTACTTCGACAACCACCTCGTCAGAGATGATTAAATTGTTAAAAAGTTCCTCCGGTGATTTCGAATCAATATATTCAAACATTTGCTTATAATCAGATCGATATCTTTCTAACCAGTCATTAGAAATTCCTGTCTTTTGTACCATTAATTTCCTTCTTTCTATCTGAATTTGATTCAGAATAATTTTATTTTCTTAAATTATATTATAACATCGAAAAATCTACTTATCAAACTTCAGAAAACTATAATTTTTTAAAAAAAACAACTGAATTTATTTCAGTAGGAAGAAGGAAATAAAATGAATAAAAAATTAGCCGAAATGTCACTATTAAAACTCGAAAACTTTGAAAAAGAGGTTGAGTTTAAAAAATCATTAGTATCATCTCTTAATGAACGATTTTTAAGTGGATATAACTTTATTTATCTCAAAGATTTCGTTCGCATAGATTTAGGTTTAAACGAGGAGCTCATCTATGAAATGGGAGAGTTCGAGGAAACTTTAAAAGATCCATTTTTCAAAAAGATCCTTTTTGAAACTAAGGAATTGGATGAGGATTCCCGAGACATTTTCTACTCGATTATTTTTGCAATTGTTCTTCTATCAGAAGAGCTGTTCAATCGTAATCTAGATGAAGATGAATCGCTTAAAGATCCTGAATTAATCAAAGAAAAAATTTCAAACAAAATTTCAAAATTGTACAAAAAGGATGAGTTAGAGTCTTCTTTATCTATATTTAATACAGAAATTGAAGAAACTGTAAACTACATTGTTGAAAACATTTTAGAATATTCCGGAGAGGAACCATCAGACTATGATTATTCGGGTGAAGATCCTTTCCCTGTAAACTTCGTAGCTGGAATGTTTGATATTTTTACTGTTTATACTGTTTTAAAAACAAATAAAGAGTTAGGAAAACAAGTGGCCTTTTCTTATACCGGTTATAATCTTGAAACCGGATGGGATAATTCAATTGAATTTAATTTCAGCAAGATTAACCCACCGACACTATCTAACGTTGATTCTGATGATAAACAACCTGCTTTTGGATTAAATCAAAAAAAATTAGCAGGAAAATATTTTCAGTTCGCAATGTTAAGTTTAATTTTTTCTGAATGTGAACCTGAAAGTTACGGATATCGTAAAGTTCAGGACGCAACAGAAAGATTCCTTTCTGATGAATATTTGTTATCATTTTTAATTGATAATGTAAAAAAATATCAACAATCAGGTTTTGAATCGTAATTCCAATTATCACAAACAAAAGGTCAGGTAACTTTCCTTTTGTTTTTTTATAGAAGAACTACACAAAAATAGATTTCTAAAAAAATAAAAAGCAGGGTTATTCCTGCTTTTATTGTTACAGATTGTACTTTTGGTTATGCCAGTTAAGAATCTGACTGTATCCTGGAAGTTTTGAGTGAAATGCAGCTGAATAGACATCTTCGTTTACACCTGCTGGAAGCACCATATTTGATACAACAATTTCTTTAGATTTTTCAGCAAAAAGATCAACCCAAAAACTTGAGTTTTCTAATAAAACATCCTTGATTGATTTAAAATCATTATCTAACAGAGTTACTAATAAATTAAATAATTGCCCAATCCTGCGCACCTTTTCTTTATCTAAATCTTCAAAAGAGTAGAGGGAGTTGCTAATTTGATGATTGCTAAATTCCAATACTAGCTGACGATCCTCATCGAATGATTGGCGAGAGCTGTTAATTTTAGCCTTTTCACACCAAATTAATTGATTCCAATCTTTATTGTAAAAGATGATCTGTCTAGAAAGCAACCTGTCTAACCTGATATGAAGGTGGCTTACAATAATATCCATTGAATAAATATTTTTTGAATAATTATTGTAAATCAACTGTTTTTCAACTAAATCTACTAAAGATTTAATTTTTGAACGCAATAGGACGTGCTCATCTTTATCCACAAATTTTTCAATGAAATTGAGAGCGACCTCTTTTGGAAATAATTTCAAAATATTATTAATATTTTTAACCAATCGTGATTTAAAAAAGAAACCAGTTCTCGACTCTTTGTAAAATTTATATTCTTTTTCAATTTCATCTATTAATAAAACCGAAAATCCCAAAAATCCAACAGGATCAGTTGTTGTCTTTGATACTTCTAATAATTTTAATGCTGCGGTTTCAGGATCGAATCCGAGAGGAACTATTCTGACCATTGAAGAAGAGTTGATATTGTGAACAGAGAATGAGTTGATAAGATCAGACCTCATAACGTTGGGAACTGAATCCCATACCAACATACTTCTGATGATATCATCCGATGATTTTTGCTCAAAGAACTCCATCATTTTTTCAACATCCTTCTTGTATTCAGAACTCCAATCTGTAACAGTTCCAGTTGTTTTTACCATTAAATTTCCTTCTTTCCGAGTTACAATACTCTTTTTGTTTTATTAATTATAAAAACTAAAAAACGAGGATATTGATATCCTCGTTAACTAATCTTTTGGATTAGGGTTTCATAATATTCTTGTAAATCTTCAAAGATTAACATTCCTTTTTTGCTAGTGAAGTAATCGTCATTCATTTTCTTATTAAAATAGATGAACTTTTTCGGATCATTTTCTCCGAACTTCAAATATTCAATAAATTCTGCGTCGTCAACTTTAAAATCAAATTTGTGGTTATTTTTTCTAGAAAAGAAAACCCAAAAGTCGATCAGTTTACTGGTCATCTCGGGCCAAATCGAAGGTTCACAGACGTCATCTCCTAACCTAAATTTGACACTTTTGAATTTAGATAGTAAATCAAATGCTATTTCAACTGGCACGTCAAAGAATGTATCTGATTCTGGAATATCACCATCAAAATAATACACCGAAGGTGAGAATTTAAATTTTTCATCCCAGCTAACTAGCATAGTTGGGGTCGAGGAGTCTAGCACGACTGTAACATCAAAAGAAGATAATTTTTCTTCTGGAACGTACTCCAGCATTTCACCCACAAAACCACCAACAAACAGACTGTTGATATCGAACCATTCAAGCACCAATTTGGTATTTGCCATCATAATATCATCCAGCTCTTTAGGATAATCCATACCAAAGGTTTTGTAAACCTTGTGTGATGGCAAAACTAAATGCGCATAAAAACTGTTAAACCACTGTTTTTTAACCTTGCTATCCACGGAAGGGAATAGGGAGTTGTAAGAATCTTTCTTTTCTGGATTAATATCTTTATTCTGATGGATAATTTTTTCCTTGAATTTATCTAACATAGCAATCGCCGCTTCTTCAGAAATTTCATTGTATTGCTTGTAAAGAAACATACGGCTAGTAAGTTCTCGGTGATCATCGCAATAAAACGATTCAAAAAACAAATCGGAGACATCTTTGGACAATGATTTTTTGAAAGAAAATTCTTTGCGATCAAAAATATCATCAAACCCAAAATAATCAAAATCCTGATTAAATAATTCAACTAAGATATTATTCCAGGCCTTTTTCTGATAAATCTTGTCAAAGATACAAAGCGGGTATTCACCCCTAGCGATTGATCTATGTGGTTTTGGTTTCAATGTTGGGGTTAGCTCTGAAATTAAATCAGAAACGAACTTATTAAATCGCTCCAATGTAACTTCGATTCCGTTCTGTATTGAGTAATTGTTTTGACCGAGCTTCTGAACATTCCAAAATGATAATTTTACTGTTTTTAACGTTACTCCAAAAATAGGAGCCGTAGAGACTGTACCATCTTCTAAGTTTAGATAGATGATGGACTTCTTATCCGTTTTGTACTTGCCAGATTCTAAATCAGTTAAAAAATTCTCTGAATTTACATAAGATATAGCTTTCTTTAAATTTTCCAACCAATAAGGTCGTTTGTCATTGGTATCTTTAACCATTAACATTCCTTCTTTCTTTATTTTTTATTTCTTAAATTATAACAAAAAGGAGATGATAACATCTCCTTAATTTATTAAAGATCTTCGATGATCTTAGCTAGATTTGTTGCAGCTTGTAATTCACGATCTGTGATTATCACATCAAAATCGTTTATTAAAATTTGCTTCCAGCTCTTCAAGAAATAATGCGGATCTTTCAAGTTGTGATGTAAGTATTCTAAAAACTTAGGGCAATTGAAACCAATTTTAAAATTGTCTAAAATATAGCCCTGATCATCAGCGATATATTCGAGAATTTTGATGAGTCCAATTGCGGTACTTCCCCAGCTTTTAGGTTTTAAATTTTCATCATCGACAACAAGTTTAAAAGATTTAAAATCTGAAATCATAACCGCAACTTCAAATTGATCAGCCTGAGCAATAAGTTCGTAAGGTTTTTCCTTTTTGGAAATAAATTTATCAATATAACCAAATCCGTTAAGTCCTTGTTGAGTATCGTTATTTAAAAATGTTGTTCCCGGTTTCGACTTAATCGTCAGAGAAATATCCAATTCTGAAACAACAGAAGGAGATACGTTGTTTTTTAGCTCGTGATAAAAGAATTTTAAAACTTTAGGATTTAAATCGTAGTATTCAAAAATTGCAGTGGTTGCATTTTGGATATAGAGATCTAAATCTCGATTGTAACTCATATTATTTTTAGAGTAAATTTTGTAAGCGGGGAACAAAACCTCTTCGTAAAATACATTAAATGAATGTCCATTGTAATACATTTCTTTTAATTGGCTATAATCAGGAACTTTATCCAATCCGAAATATAACGATTCTTCCACAATCCCTTTTGTTATATCATCTTCTAAACTTACAAGTTTAGCTTTGTAATTGGAAAATCTATCACACATCTTATCCAAATCTTCTAGAGAATATGTTGACAATTCTTCTCTAAAAATTTCAGTTAAACTTTCATCTGAATTTGTAATAGAAAAATTATTTAAATCAACAATCCTATCAACTTTAACCTTTCCAAGGTAACACCGATCGCACACCAATTTAATTGAAATATATTTAATAATATCCTTTTGCTCTTCTTTGTTAAAAACAGACCAAGGTAGTGATCCAGTTGCTAACCGTTTAATTCTATCTGGCGCATTATTAACCCAGTTAGGACAACTTCGGTTAAACAAAAACTCCTTTGAGAATTTGTTGAATCGTTCCCTAGTCCCTGCAATAGATTCGATAGATTGCGGATTCGTCATACCAAGTTGTGAAATATTTCCACAAGTAATTTTTACGGTTTTTAGTGTAGAACCTGGAATGGCTCTATCAACTACAACCCCACGTTCCAAATCAACATAGATGAAGTTATTTTCTTTATTGAAATCGTATTGGTTGTAAAGCAAATCCTCTACAAACTTATCCGAGTTTATGTATTGGTGAATTTTTTTAAAATTAACCATCCAACCGATAGAGTCATAATTTTGATTTTTAATAACCATTTTACTTTCCTTCTTTCTTTCTTTATTTTCTTAAATTATAACAGATTTTATATTTTTTCTCAAATTGATCAAGAGGTAGCTTTATCTATTATAATTTTAGAAATAAATTTATTCTGGATATATTCCAGTAGAAAGAAGGTTACTGTGGTTATTACAGCTAATAAAATTTCAAACGAAACGAAAACAATTTCTAAAGAAGTTGGAACTCGTGATATCTCAACTGGTCTTCAAAAACTTCAAGATTTCTACGATCTTGCGGTTGCGGACGAAAGTATCGTGAAAGATTTTGTTCGAGATAATTTTTTCAAGGCTAAAACTGTTTCAAATTTACAGAAGCTACACAATCAAGAAAAGGAAAGAAAGCTACAAACTTTCAAATCCGATTTTGATCTTGATGTTAAAGATTTTTTTGAAAAATTAGAATCAGATTTGGCTGCGACGCAAAAAATGATTGTATTCTTAAAGAGTTCATCAGCTCTAAAACTGTTAAAGGACGCTGAAATTGTAGATTTTAAAAGCAATTTTGGTTATACTCGTTATCGTCTAAAAAATCCGGTTTTGAACATTGACTGGAATGATCAATATAATGTTTTCGCTAGATTGGCAGAAGAATTTGGCAAGGATTTGGCAGACGATATTGTTGATATTTCTTCTAAAATTTCAGAAAATGTCGTTTTAAACAACATTGGACGATGGAAAACCCCCAACAAGCAAGAAGAACTTGGATATTTTAGCGAAGCCATTTGTTCATATATCTCTGAATTATTAAAGGCTGTTATTTCAAAAGAGTCCTCTGTTGCACGAAAGGTTTATCTCAATCTTTCTAAAAACAAATTGATTTTTATTCAGGAACGTCATAATGTTTTAGGTAAAGATGAACAAAAGGACGATGTTGTTTTACTTGTTGATATCAAAGATGAAGGTTTAGCTCAACGAACTTACAGCAAGGCAATTCGCACTGGTGAGTTGGATGAGTTATTCTCAGTAATCACTAAACGAATCATCAGTGGAATTAAATCTAAGATTAAAAATCTAGCTTCAAAGAAATTAACTTTGAAACAGGTTCAAAAAGACATTGTTCCTTTAGAAATGTTGAGCGACGAACAAATCATTTCTAGTGATTTGATGAATTATCGCACAATGGATCTTTTGTATCTATGCAAACACGTGAAGGACAAAAAACAAATTTCACGACTAGTAGAGATTATTGCAAAAGAGATTAGAGATAATTAAAAAAAGAAAGAAGGTAAAAATGGTTACAAAAGAAATTGCAGACGTTAAATTTTCAACCGGATTTTTGTCTTTGAAAAATTACACAAAAAAAATGATTGAAAATCCAGAAGAAGTGCGTTCTTATATCGAAAACGGCTTGTTCGATATAAGCATTGAACAATATTTAACCGAAAACGAGATTAAAATCAAATTTTGGATTGAAGATTTTAAGAAACTAACAGGCATTGATACGACAAGTATTTTTGATCGTTTCAAACTAAACTTTGATAAGTCTATTGAAGCAATCAATCTTTTTGAAGATTATTCTCATTACGGACTTTTTAAAGCCTATGATGAAAGTAGCATTGTCGTAGATCAATATATTTACGAACCTGGCAACGAACACCAAGTGGGTGTTTATCTGAAAGATATTAAGTTTGATTTATCAACAGAGATTTTTTCAAATAGAAAACTAGTCGATATTGTTGGTAGAACTATGTTCCTTGAGCTTGCAGAATTACAGAAGCAATATTTGCTAAAAACGAAAATTTTTGTAAACCTTAACAAAGAAGGTGTCGTCGAAAAATATTTACTCAGGAATGCAGTTCTTTACAATTCCGACCATCGAAACATTGCTCTTGAAATTCTGGATCTTGTGCTGTTATGGTCGAGCGATGGTATGAATAAATCACTTTATTATTCGATCAACAATAACAAATTAGAGACCGAACTTAGTGGAACTGAAGATCTGATTCTTTTAACAAATTTAAGCAAATCAGATAAGTATAAGGTTGAATTTTTGAAGGCTGTTTATAGTAAGAACGAAAAGGAACTCTTCGATTATTTAGAATCTCGTATTCTAACTTCGTTAAAAATACGAACTAAAAATATTCTAAATAATAAGTTAACGCTCAAAAAGGTTAAGAGTGGTGATATTCCACTAAGTCTATTAACAGACAATCAAATTCTAGATTCATTCAGATTTGATTACCTGAAGGTTTCTGAATTAGGTGAGATATCATCCTTAACTTGTGATGATAAACAATTCAATCGAATGATGGAATTACTTGAACGTTTCATTGAAGATCTTTAAAAGGATGGGGGTTTTATACTCCATCCTTATTTTGTTTATTTATTTTTTTATCGTCTTTTATAATTTAAGAAAATAAATAAGCTGTAATAGCTTTAGAAAGAAGGTATACGATGGTTATTTCATCAAATGTATTGAAAGACACTAAAAAAACCGTCACTATCACTCAGGAGGTCGGAACTCGTGACATTTCTTCCGGTTTGGAAAAGTTAAAATCCTTACAGAAAAAAATCACGGATAATCCAGAACTCCTATCTGAATTTATTTCAGAAAATTTGAATCAAATCTACAACTTTGAAGATTTAAAATCTAGACGAGAGAAATACAATAATTCAGTGATCGCAAATGACAAATCATACTACGGTATTAATACAGCACCTATTGTTGATTTTTTTGTAAAAAATATCGATATTGCTGTAAAAGTATCCGATTTGTTGAAAAAAGGGGAACTGCCAATTGTTGTTGATAGAGAAAAAACTAGATTTAATATTTGTTTGGTTGAAGGCTCCTACCACAAAAATCAATATTCTGCCACAATCACAGATTTACATCTGACAAACTCCGAGTCATACAATGATTTTCTCGCTTTGATTGGTGAAAAAAATATGGATATTTACAAGAAACTGATCTTTTCAGTAATTAAAGAAAAGACTCTTCACGGTTATTATTTGGACAACGGTTGCATTCCAGAAAATACAATTTCCTCATTGGATGTTTTTGTAATGCAAGAACTTTTAGGTTTTACTGAGTGTGCAACTGAGTTCTATGAGGAACCATTTATGAAAATTTATTTTTCTTTTAAAGACGATTGGTTTTTATTGGAAGAACCTAAATTTTCAGAAGCCGTATTGCTTGTCGATATTAAGGAAAGTTCTATGCTGAAACGTATCTTTTCAGAGGCCGTGTTTAATCTCGATAAGGATATTTTTTACAACTTTGTAGAAAAGCGTATTCTCAACGGTTTAAAAACAAAGATTAAAAATTTATCTAAAAATAAATTAACCCTAAGACAGGTTCTTAAAAAAGAAGTGAGCTTGACACTATTGAGTGATGAGCAGATCAAAGAATCATTGCCAGAAGGTTTAAATATCTACTTTTTTGAAGACTTGAAGAAGGCAGTCAATGATGAGCTTCAAATTGCCAGAGTGTTCAATGCGATAGAAAGCAAAATGTTAGATTTCCAAAAGGAAATTTTAGAAGATGGTAAAAAGAAAGAAGGTTCACGATGGTAGAAATTTTAACAAAGGAAATCGGCACTAATCAAATCGCCGCTTCCTTCAACAAGGTGAAAGAGTATTACTTATTTTCAAAAGAAAATAAAGAGTCTATTTTAAAGGCAGTAGAAGACGAATTTTTCGACGGATATTCTTTTCAAGATGTTAAAGACTATTACAAGAATATGGCTGATGAGAAAGTCGAAGAAATCAAGAAAAATTATGGATACGATATTACGATTGTTCGTGATTATATCACCAACAATCCTGGCGTTGTCGAGCGAATTAGATCCTTTTTTTCTTATGGTACATTAACTATTGATCCAAGCACGGTAATTATGGGCTCTTTTAAACCAACAGAAAACCCTTACCAAAGCGATTATCGTATGATTGAAATTATCGACTATGAATATGATATTGATACTTTAATCGATAGCGGAATAGAGAAATTTATTCCTCTTGAAGTATTAAAGGAGATTCTTGGATTTTTCAAGGCGTACTACTTGTCTGCTGGTGTTCAAATTAATAAAGATGATGTTAATGATGTCGAAAAAATAATTGAAAGAATCATATCTTCTTGGTCAGCAAAGAATGTACTTTATAACCTTAACAATATTATTTGTGGTGTATCTAGCGAGCGAGTCTATAAGCAGAAAGTTTATTTTTCTTTGTTAAAAAATAAACTCGTATTTTCTAAAACAAATTGTGAAGATTTGTTATTAATCGTAGAGTTTAAAACAACTACTGCTGGGTTTGATTTGTTCAAAGAGTGTGTTGAAAAAGATGATATAACTGAGTTTTACGATTATGTTGTGAAGCGAATTATTTCAGGACTTAAACGTCAAACATCGAGAACTATTTCTTACACAGAGTACCCACTTTCTTCAGCAGTCAAAGGCAACGTACCGATTTGTCTATATACAGATGAAGAGATTTTGTCTAGAATTTCTCATTTCAATATTAACGACATCAAGTCGATAATCAAAAACACAAGTGATCCTGATCAGGTTAAACGACTGGTTAAACTTTGGCAGGATTCAATGATTTAATTTTATAAATAGGGGTTACACCCTATTTTCTTTTTATTCTAAAAACCATTCCACAATCTGCTATAATTTAAGAAAAAAATTTTGACTTTAATAGTCACAGAAAGAAGGTAAAATGAAAAATACGAAAGATTGCTCCGTTGGGGCAAAAAAGTTGCAAGATTTTTGTAGACAAATCGAATTAGACGATAACATTATTGATGAGTTTTTAAACAAAAACTTTTATCAAAATATTTGTGGGGCTGATTTTGATGAGTTGCGTGAACGTTTTATTAAAGAGAAGGAAATTCTCATTAACAAATACAAGGATCGATTTGACTTTGACATCAATAAAACCATTGATCTGTTCAAAAATCATATCTTTTATAAGTCAATTTTGGAAATGGATGTTGCGAAGAGAAATTATAAACCAGTAAGGCTTCGTGAAAAAATACAGAAATCTATAATGCTTGGTGATTTTAAGATTTTTAACCGAAACTCGGGTGAAAAGCCATCTGGCTTAAAAATTTGTTCTGCCGATTTTTCAAATATTGAATTTTCGCCTAACGATCCCAGCAAAAAATTAAACGAGTTAGGTTCCCTTTGCAACGAAATCAAGGTTTTCCTTAATAGAGAATTTAAAGATTTTGTGCTAAAATCTCCACTTAGATCTGTGATTAACGGAAAACAGGCATACGCATACGGACTCGAAATCCCACTTAACCTACATCATTCTATCGTAAAAGATTACCTAACCGGATTGGTCTTTGAATTAATCAACGATGTTTTGAGTTTGGTAAACCGGATTCAAGGAAAGGAAAAAAGATTGTTTTATTCAATTTCTGAAAATTGTCTAACATTTGATTCTTCGAAAAAATCTCTATTTTTTATCGGAAAACTCGAATCCGATTACTTTACTAAGCTAGCAATTTTTAAAAACAAAAAAGAAATATCTTTTCATTCAAAAAAAGATACCATTAAAAAACTTTTTTCTCGTGCTGTTTTTAAGTCTATCGAGGACGGATTCACGCTCAGTCAAGTTAAGAGTAATTTGGTTCCCTTATCACTATTAACTGACGAGGAAATCCGGGATTCACTAAAAGACTTTTTAACAGTTAAGGATCTATCAAAAATCAAAGAAAACACAGAGAATAAATCTGAGTTTTCAAGATTGATAAAAATACTTGAAGAAGTTTGTTAAGATAATAAAAGGGTGGACTTTTCTGCCTTTTTTTGTTATAATATTGTTAGATAAATAAAAACAACAAGAAAGAAGGTAAAAAATGGTTATTACATCAAATGCAAAAAACAAAGAAAAGACTAAAACTTTAAATAAGGTTATCGAGCAAGAGGCTTTTTCTGAAGGTTTCACCCTTCTAAAAAACTTTTGTAAAAAATCAACAGATAATCCTGAAATTATTTCAGATTTTGTAACTGAATTTACTTCAGAAAATATTACTAAAAATATCCACAGAAGTCTTAGCGAAAATAATATCAAAACAATTAAAAAGTTTCGTAAGTTAGGGTTTGATCCGGTTGAACTTATGCAGCTATTGACGTGTTCCAAGGGTATTTATCATTTTTGGCGTAAAGAAAAATCTTTATTAAGTGATATGATAAGCGCCTTAAGAACCGAATTTACTGCGATGGAATTATCATCTGAATCTGAATTATCAAGAGTTGAAGTTGATGGTGTTAAATTTGTAAAAATCGAGTCCGCCAAGTTTTACCTATCAACTTCTAGTGGAGGCAAAAAAAGGAAATTTAGAGATATTTCTTCAAAATTAGATGACGAAGTTGTGGATCGATTTGAAGAATTATTGAGTGAATTGATTGTTTGTTATCTAAAAGAAAATCCTTACGCAAAATTTGAAATGCCTAATAGAACAAAAGTGAAGGTTCCTTATTCTAGTTCCAGTAAAAGTGTTTACGAGTCTTCTGATTTAGAAGTTTCCAGATGGCACATCTGTAGTTTTTTAAATAAATTCTTTGTTGATTTAAAAAAGGTGGAAGCAAATCTGAGTAAGAAAGATCCGCAAACTGTATTTTTGGCTCTGAAACAAGGGAAGTTGACTTCTGAGGTTGACGACAAAGATGATTATCTAAAATTATTCACTTTCGACTTTAAAGATCTTGAGAATATTAAATTATTGGAGGATTACTCTTGGAGAGATGAGAAAAATATCGTTGTTGAATCACTGATTTCAACCTTGACCAACAATCTAAAAACTTTAACAAGCGATTTATTAACTAACGAGTTTTCTTTAGAAAACGTATTAAATAAAGAAATCCCTCTATCCATTTTGAGCGACTATCAAATCAATAAATCTTTACAGGATAAACAGGATATTAATATTTACAAATTAACACTGTTGCGAGAATCATCATCATCTCCTGAACAATTTTCACGTTTTATGAATATTTTAGAAAAATTCATTCAAGATAAATTCCTGGAATAATTTAAGAGTGCAGGCTGCACTCTTTTTGTTTCAGATATTATTTTTTTATCTGTTATAATTTAAGAAAAATAAATATAGAAAGAAGGGCGACAATGGTTATTAAAAAAGAAGAAGGTGATCGTGAGATTCGTTTGATTGCCGGTCGAGACAGGCTAAAGGAATCGACTCAGGAACTTGTAAGATCTTTCAAGGATATTTGCGAAAATAAAGAAAAGTTTGACGAACTTGTCGATGATTTACTTGCAAAATCAAAGCAGTATATGTTATATTCTTCACAAAAAGAACAAATAAAAAGAAAGTATCGACTTGAAAAGGTCTATGCTAAAAATGGAAAATTCGATAGTTTTATTGACTTTTTATTTGATAATTACAGATTGTTGTATACAAAATTACAATTGCCAATCAGGGAAATTGTTGATATTGTATCATACAATGATATTGAAATAGAAGATTTATCGCTAAATTCTATTGAAGAAGAATATATGAATAGCAAAGGTGAACACTTTAGAGAATATCTGTCAAAAATTGATGTTAAATTGGGTGAAGTAAAAATTAAATTTACAGATTCATTTTCTGAAATTTTACCTGAAAATTTACTCTTTGATTTTAAGTGTTACATCGAACAAGAGATGAAAAACTATTCTACTGAAGTTGTAGTTAGAAGGAGTGTTATCTGCGACAATGAAAACAAGCCACTAGATAATGATTCTATTTTAGAAAAAATAAAAAAACAAGTTGAAGATTCTTTATATACTGATATTGAATTTGAGATTGAAAATATTCTGACATTGGCGGATGTGAGTTTTTCTCCAATTGAAATAAACTATCTATTTGAAAAAAAATGTTTTGTTTTGGATTTTTATAGATATCGAAAAGAAGAACCTGATCCTTTTGTTGAAAAAGAATATTTTAATAAAGTAAGATGTGGTTTGATAAAAATCGATGACGATTTAAAATACGAACTTATAGATAGAATATCTGAAAGAAAAAATAGCGACGAGCTTCTATTTAAAAATTTCAAGGGTAATATTGCTGAAATCGTAGAAAGATTAACCTTGGATAATAATCTCTTGAATTTTACCAGTGTGTTGATCGGTGATATTCCAATATTTATGCTGCCAGATGAAAATATCAAAGGTGAAGTTCGAAATCATTCCTATAAAGATTTAAAAGATATCAAAAAGATAGCAATGAGTATCGATCCAAACCAGTGGAATCGGGTGTGGAATGTTATTGGTGAATCTCTGTAAAGTTAAAGGGGAGAATTATCTCCCTTTTTCTTATATAATTTTAGAAATAAAATATTACCTGGAATAATTCCAGTAGAAAGAAGGTGTGCTATGGTATTAAATGCACAGGAAAAATTAAAGAAAAAGGTTTTGGAGAAAATTATCGCTCAAGAACAGTTTTCTGATGGGTTTAAGAGTTTGAGAAAATTCTTCGTAGAATCACAGGAAAACGGTGCTATCAAAGAATTTGTTTCTAGTTCTTTAATTTCTGATTTTAAAAATATCAAAAAGACCCGTTCAAAAAACGGTACGAAAAACGTGCCTTTTATCGAAAAAACAAAGGAACTAATTGACTACGATATCTCTGATTTTATGATCTATATTCTAACCGAAAAAGGACCAAATGAAAATGTTGTTAGTGAATATCTTATCAGTAATCACCTACAACGTGTAAGAGATTGTAGAGGAAGCCACCACGACGCTGAAATTAAAAATTCTCAAATTATTTTCGATTATGTAAAAAAAACGTTCGAGTTAAAAAACTTTAACGTTGTTAACAACAAACCACATATTGACGAATCATTTTTTAAGGAGGCGTTTTCGAAAGATACTTATTATGTTCAAAATCTCAGAAAATTATTTCTAATGTTTGTGACAGAAAACAACAATAAAATTCCTTTTGTAAAAAATAATCCTAATATTCATTTCAGACCTAATATAAAAGATTTATTTTTTTATAATGGGAAAACTATCACAAATTATAAAGGTGACGTTCTTACAAGAGATGACTTTTTAGGTGAAGCTCTAGATTATCATTTTGGAATCTTTTTGTGGCAGTTTTACAAAAATTTGGAAAAATTTCACAAGAATAACTTGGACTCTTTAAAAATTTATCTTGGATTAAATCAGAAAAAGTTGACTACCGAAATTGGCACTGATGATGATTATATATTGATTTCTAAGATTGATAAACTATCACCAGAGTACCGCAAGGTTTTAGCTGATTATATTTGGAAAGGTAAGGATATTGAATCTCTGGAGGATTTCTTTATAAAAAAAATCGCTTCAGACTTTGAGGAACTTCTAAGTAAAATTTTAGAATCTGATTATAGTCTTAACAATGTTCTAAATAAAGAAGTTCCCTTGAGTATTCTTAGTGATTACCAAATTGCAGAATCAATGACATCTCCTCTCGGAGGGTTCGCAAATATTAATCTTAATTATTTAAAAAAGATCAAGGATAACTGTCACGATCCAAAACAATTTTCAAGACTGATGAACTTGATAGAAGAACACTTATAACAAAAGAGACTCTAGTGGTCTCTTTTTTGATTTTTGATTGCAAAAATGTTATAATGTTAATAGAAAATAAAAAAATAGAAAGAAGGTAAAAAATGGTTATTTCAAAACTAGATAAGAAAGATAAGGAAGTCTTAACTGTAATTGGCACAGACAACTTCTCTGATGGTTTTAGAGAAATGAGAGACTCTCTTCTGGAAATAAAACAGAACAAAGATAGATTTCTCCAATTATTAGAGGAAGTAGACTTTGACAATTACAGAAAAAGTTTTCTTGATAAATTAGAGAAATCTTCCGAAGAGTTCTTCAATAAAAAGTTGAATAAAAATAAGGATGATATTCATTCTATCTACGATTTTTTTGGAAAAAACTATAAACTAACAAGTAAGAAAAACGGTTTTGAGGGAAGCAGCATTGAATATCTTGAAATATCAGATTTCAACACAACAAAAACAATGCAGAAAACGTCCGGAAATTCTAGCCATTCGTTTGTTGGTAATCGAAAAGGATATTCCACAAAAGTTGAGATTGAAACGGTTTATTTTAAGGTTAATGTGAAAAATATCAAATTTAATTCTGAATTTGAAAAAAATATCCCAGAATATATACTTGAAAATTTTTATAAAGTATTATTGGGTTACCTAAGAAACCACAATTTGTATGGCCACTTGATAAAAAAAATTGATTCTGATGACTCTGTTTTGTTAGAAAATATAGATAAGATTAATAATCAAAAAGTATTTGAAAGTACAGTTCGAGAAATTAAAAATTTCGTTAACGATATCCTATATCAAAGCACGAGATTCCAAACTAAAATGATTAGTGTTATCTACGATTTTGATGATAAGGGATTTAAAATCCTAGATTCTGATAATACAAAAAATTACAAGAACAGGATGTTCTTTGGCCACATAGGAAATCACGAACGACACAAGGCACAATTTGTAAATGCTTTATTTGATGAAGTTGAGATGAAAAATTTCTCTGACAGACTTTACAACGATTTTATTAAAATGGCGGAGAATAAAATTAGTAAAACTTTAACAAGTAAAAAAATGATGTCTCTTTCTGAAGTTGTAAAGAAGAATATTCCGGTAAATCTTTTAAGTGATCAGCAAATTCTAGAATCTCTGCGGTCAACACAATCCTTGTTTGATATTGCTCTAATCAAAGATAGTATCACGGACGAAAAACAATGGGCTCGTGTTTTGAATGTTATTGACGGTTATTTAAATTCAATAAAATAAAAGTGAGATAAACCTCTCACTTTTTCTGTTATAATTTAAGAAAATAAAATATCTGGAATTGCTCCAGTAGAAAGAAGGTAGTTGATGGTTATATCAAAGGTTGACGAAAAAGACAAAACATCGGTTGTTGAATTGACTGTTGGTAGTGATGATTTCACTTCAATTTTTAAAGAGATAAACGAATCTCTGCAACAATTGAAGGATAGTGATCCTCAAGATGTACTCAAACTTATCGACAAGGAAAGTTATAAAATAATAAAAGAAAATAACGGAAATTCTATTATTGATTGGAAAATTTACGATACTGATATTAATAAAGAAAATAGGATTTTGTTTACAAAGCCGTATTCATCTTTAGTTAAAAATAAGCAGTTTGATGGGTTTTACATCTACTATTCCTTTGAAGATAAACAGTTTCATCTAGCGACTAGCCTATCTGGTGTGGAAGAAAAAATTGTTCGTTTTGAAAAGGTCTTAGATACTAAAACCGGACAGTCGGACATTATCGGATTCAACAGCACCAAAGAAAGACGCAACCAATTGCTGAATAAAATCTACGCAAAAACTGTAAAACAAATTGAGTCGATCCTTTCAAAAATGATCTCTGACGACAAGTATTTGACGATGGCTAAAGTGGAATCCGGAAAGATTCCGGTTGAAATGTTATCTGATGAACAAATCAAACGATATTTTCATTACAATAGAAACCTTGGGGAGTTGTGGAGATTCAAATCTATAGTCTCTCCTGAGCAGTGGAATAGAATCATTCTTTTGATAAATAAATTTTAAGGGGAGACAACATTCTCCCCTTTTATAATTTAAGAAAAATAACAAACTGTAATAGTTTTAGAAAGAAGGTTGTAAATGGTTTTAAATGTTAATAATTTAAAACAAAACTCCGACAAAAGATACGAACAAAATTTTGATTGGGGTATCAATATACTAAAGGGGTATCGACAGGAAATTGAAGATGATAATAGCAAGCTGTTATCATTCTTAAAAGATAATGTTGATATTAAGCAGGCGAGATCCAAATTCGAATTAGATAAGAACAAGTTTTTAGATGAATATTTTTACGGAAAGGGGTCAAAATCTGACTTCTCGGAACGTTTGGAAAAATTTCTTAAGGTGGTAGAGAAGGATTTAAGATCTTTCTATATTTTTTCAAAAGTTGTTATCAATACAACTTATGAAAGTTTACTCGATGAATTTTTTTGGAACGATTGCACTTCAAAATTTGAAATTAAGGGTGGTCTTTCTGGAGTTATGAAGAAAGATACTGAGGTTGAAGTGGAAGATTATATATCAAATTTATTGAAAAGTTTTTTTGTTTCAAGCGATTTTGATGATTATGGTGTTGACAAAGGAAGAATTAGTTGTCTTTGGAAGATTATTAATGATATTAATCTACTTTTGTTTAGAACCAGAATGACAAACTTTTGGTTTAAATTTTCTTTCGAAAGTTTTAATTTAGAAGTATTTAACCACAATGACTTTGATAAGAACGGCATTCACATAGGGGAACTTATAGTTAACGACGAAAGGGAAATCTTTAATATTATGATTGCAAAACATTTGTATTTTGATAGCCTTGAGGAGGATAAACTTTTATCATTCTTTTCTGATGAGTTAAAAAGGAAATTTGATCAGTTACTATCAGATCTTTTACTGATAAATAGTCCTAAATTCAAATTAGAAAAAGTTGAATCCGGATTTGTTCCATTATTTATGTTTACTGACAGTCAAATTCTTAATTGTATTAAAGAGGGTGAAAACACATATTCTTTTTCAACAATTAAATCTATCAAAAAAATTACATCAAAAGAACAGTTCGAACGATTTATGAATCTTTTGTCTCAGATTTAAGAGCAGCGGTAATGTTGCTCTTTTTATTTAACATTCAAAAATCTGTTATAATTTAAGAAATTTAAATATCCTGGAATAATTCCAGAAGAAAGAAGGAAAAATAAATGAAATATACAAAAATCCAAGAAGATCGCAGCAAGTTCAATTCTATGTTTGGACAACTGAAAGAGTATCGTTTGTCTTTAGAAAAAGATGATACTCCTATCGTTGATATGTTCAATTCTATTATTGATATTGATTTGATAAAAAAATCTATGAGTGAAAGACGCACGAAATTTGTCAACAAAAAACGTTCAGAAAACCGTTGTGATTTTGGCAAATTATTTGATCTGATCCGGAAAGATTACAAGGCATTCTTTAATTTTTCAGAAGCAATGTCTGAATATTTATATTCGGAAGATAAAGTACTTGATGTTACTATAGAACCAAAAGAGTTTGTATCATTAAAAAATATCAAATTGATATATGAATTTAAAAAAGACTTCATTCCTTCATTTGAATTAGATAAGGAATTGAAAGATGAGCTGCTCAATTTGTCAGCAAAACTTTACTTACAAACCCACAAAAAGAAATCAGATTATTACACCTACGATTGTCGCCCAGATAAACATCGGGTGCAAGAGTTCTTTAGTGATTTAGTGAGTGATATTAGTAAATTATTCTTTATCAAATCTCTACACGAAAGAGAGCTCTATTTCGTATTTGATGAAAATGAATTGAAGATTTCTACAGCTGAAGATGATTTGTCTACCCGTGGAGATAAACTATATATTTGTGATTTTTTTGAAGGTAATAATAAGGAAGAAGATTTGTTTTATTTTAACAAATTTTTATTGGATGATAACCTATCTAAAGAAAAACTTACTGAAGTTTTTGTAGATAAAATCAAAGTTGCAATCGACTCAAGAATTGAATCTATCGTGGACATTAACTCACCTATCTTCAGTCTTATAAATCTCGAACTTGGTAACGTACCAATTGATTTATTCACTGATGTTCAAATCCTACTTCAAATTCAAAAGCACAAAAAATCTTATGATTTTTCAACGATTGAAAATATCAAGAAAATTACATCAGAAGATCAGTTTGCACGATTTATGAAAATCTTGGCTGAAATTTAAGGAATGGTTAACCATTCCTTTTCTTTATTTATTGCAAAATCAAGCATTTTCTGTTATCATAAAAGATGAAATAACAAAGTAACTTTAATAAATTAAGAAGGTGGTTTAAATAATGGTGTTAAGTTCAAAAGATAAAAAGTCGGATCTATCATCCTTGTTCTCTATCGAGGTTGGATCAACACAAATTACCGATGGATTCAAACAACTTCGTGATTATTATTCAAGATTATCGGATGATGATAGTGAATTACGAACAGAAATCGAAAACAACTTCTTTTGTGATGAAAATCGTGGTGTTGTAACCTTTAAAGATAAATGTGAAAGTTTATTCGAGAAAAAACAGAAAATTATCAAGGATGGTCTAGAAAAATTCGGAGTTGATTTTTCTGAATTTGTAGAGGATATTATTAACAATTACGAATTTGCAAAATTTATTAGAGATTTGTCTGTTTTGGATCAAAGTTCTCTATCGAAAAACTATGTAAAAATTTTAAAAGTTAAATATAGAACCAGCCCATCAAGTAAAAATACATTTCATCGTCTGGATTTAATGATAGATGATATTGATTTTCACATTAACAACCAAAGAATTTTAAATTATCTCAAGAACAAAGGTTTGGAAAAGTATATCGCCCTCATCGAAAATGTTGGTAATCAATTACTAATTGGGAACACCTTGCAAGATCGTGTCTATTGTACTAATTACAACACAAAAAACTTAACAGATAAGGACGTCTCTTCAGGAATCGAATTTGGAGTAAATAGCGTTGTTTCTAATTTTTTCAAAAATATTTCCAAGCAACTATCCTATCATATAACTAATTCTTCTGGCGCATATTATTCATTTACAAAAAATAAAATCTCCTTTAAAAAAGAAGATAAGCAAGACCAATTGATTATCAGCAATATGAATTTCAAACCATTGGATAAAATGGTTCACGAGGCTCTTTGGTCTAGGAATGAAGATAAGTTAGTAAAATACCTATATAAACAAATTTTATCTGCACTGAAAAATAAAATCGTAAAACTCTTTGATTACAAGTTTAATTTGTTACAAGTTCGTGATGGAAAAGTTCCATTGATTCTATTAACTGATGATCAAATAAACAATTCATTGAAAACAGGGACAATTCTAAAGGATCTTGCGAAAGTAATTGGAAATACACAGGATGAAAAGCAAATTAACAGACTTATTAAAGCATTGGAAAACAAACTAAAGGCTGGATTTAATTAAGGGGAGGTAAAACTCCCTTTTCTTTTATAATTTAAGAAATAAAATATTTCTGGAGTTAATCCAGTAGAAAGAAGGTCAAAATGAAGAATAGTAAAGAACGCCAAGGTTCTAAAGTTGTTACAGTAGAATCCGGTGTCTGTGAAAAAATTCAGTCTATTGAAGGTTTGAAAAATATTTATAAGAATCTTACCGAAGATGAAGCCGCTGATATTTTCTATAAAAGCATTCTGCGGAATATGAAAATCGAACCAACTTCTAATGATTATTTATCTGAAATTAGAAATAAGTTGAATGAAAATTTGAAGCTTTATTTAAAAACTTATTGTGAAGATGGTGATATTGATGAATTAACGGGGATGATTAGTTTCTTTATTAAGCACGAATCATTTTCAAGTTTTTTCTTTAAAAATTGGGATGACATCATTCTTATCAACCCGAACTCCTTACAATATAAAATATATAGAGAAGAGAATGAAACGTTTGATACTTTAAAGGTTAACACATTACACTTAAAAGTCGATCGTGATAGTAGAGAATTTAAAATATTATTATCACTATTGGAAGAAACTGGGGTATCTAATGACGAGATGAACTATTGTTTAGAACAATTTTTGAAGTTTATTTCATCTTTAGTAAGAAAGAATACCTTTAAAGCTTCCTCATACAATTCATTTCGCTCTAGAAATAAAGTTTTCGAACAAGTTGAGTATTTTATTGAAATCAAACTAGAGTTGCTTTTTGATTCTTGTTTTTTAAGCTCGTCCTTATTGCACGGAATTATCTATTTCGATACTAAAGATTGTATACTAATTGAAAATGATTTTGACTCCAATGATTATATTGGGATCGGTGTCTTACAAGAGAATATAATAACAGGATTCGATTTTTGGAACACAGAAGAGGAAGATTTAAAAAACAAAACGTTTGAATCTTTAAAAATATCTATTGAATTTGCGATTAAGTGTTTAGTGGAGAAAAATTTCAATTTGGAAGATGTGATGATTGATAGAATACCAATCTCTTTTCTAACAGATTTAGAAATTATTGAAGGCTTGAGAGGTTTTGACGAACCGCCATCATTCCTATTCTCAAAAACAAAAACCAAGATTAAAAGAAAAGATCAGTTGGTTCGATTAACATTACTACTAAAAGATGTGATGATAGAAAACTTAGAAAATATCACATAATCTATTCTGAAACAAGATTAGAATAGTCGCCCTGAATTTATTTCAGTAGAAAGGATTTTTTATGAAAACAACAAAAGACATCGTTACAAAAGGTGAAGTGGTATTAAAATCCGGATCTTGCGAGCGATTAATTGCAACAAATAAGTTGACCAGTTATTTGAAGGATTTTCCTAAAGATGAGGTTGTTTCCCTCTTGAAGGATTTTACAATTAAAAGTTTACCTTTAAACAAAAATTTGCTTATTAAAAAGGATGATGTTAACTCAATTTCAGAGTTGCAAGAGTTTCTGCAAAGACGATTAGTAGATCTAATTACCGTCTTAGAAAATCAAAGTTACCAAGAGTATGATGAAATCAAAGGTTGGTTGACTTACCTCACAAGATACCCAAAAGTTTCTTTTTTCATCTATAATAATTTTTCAAATATATTCAAATTAAACGATGATGACTTTCGTTTTTATGTTCAAGGTAACGAAATTGATAAGAAGTATGAGTTAGTAGTTGAAGAAATTAATATATCAGTCAAAAAACGCAGTTTAAAGCGTTGCCAAAAAATTGTCAAAGCGTGTGGCTCTAACAGCGAAGAGTTTGAAATTTTCCTCGATAGTTTTATTGATTTTTTTAAACAGTTTATTTTGAAAAGTCCAATTAGTGGTCATTATCGTATACGTGCTAAAACTCCAATAGAGTGTTTATCCGAATTGGTATTCGAGGAGATGTTAAATAAATTTAAGTTGATAAATACCAAACTTTTATTGAATGTTACAAATTGGAAATATTTGCTATACTTTGATTATGAAACCGGGGAGCTTTCCCCTGTAAATGAAAATATTGATAAAACTATTGGAATCTCCTTAGTAAATAAGAAGAATAATAGTTCATCTTACAATATCTTCGATAAACTTTGCATTGAATTTTCAAATGCAATCTGGAACAATGACAGTAAAAAGTTTGATAATTTGCTTGTCGATCTATTGAAAAAATCAATCGAAGATAAAGTTCGAGAGTTGCTTGTATCTGATTACACCCTCGACGATGTAACTTATAAAATTGTACCATTATCTCTATTGACGGATAATGAAATAAAATCTACCTTGTTTGATTTATCATACAAGTATAAGTTCAACTTTTCTTCAATTGATGAAGTAATTGCCAACACAAAGGATCTTTCTCAAATCGACAGATTATTTGTATTGATGAGAGAAGTGGTTTTAGAAAATTAAAAAATGACGATACAAATTCGTCATTTTTTTGTTATTTAATTGTAAGGATCTTCAAGTTTCTTCCAAAACTTATCTGATAATTTTGAACGGACAGATTCTGTTATTGTATCAGATAATAAAAGTCCTGACGAAGATCGATCCACAAACCAAGGGAGAAATTTTCCTTTATATTTTCCATCAGAAAATGGAAAGCTCAACAAGAAATCCTCTAAGTATGTGGCGACAGAATTGTCGTCGTATTCTTCAAAAATAGAACGGCCCCCAATTACGTTATCGATATCGTCCCTGTCCAGTTTAGACTTTTTAGGTTTGATAAGTAACTCAGAAATCCTTTTATCCATATTTGACACAAGAACTTTTATTGCGTCTGGAAAAAACACCCCGATAGAAATAGTTTCATTTGCAGCTAAATCTCCGCTTATTTTGCCTGTTTTTAGGTTGTAATATAACAAATCTCTAGCTAAAACATCGCAGGATAGATTTTCGTATATTTTTTCAAACTCATCTGAATGAATGATTTTCAAACACTCCACACAACCTTTATATAATCGATCATCAGTTTTGTTTAGATTTATTTTTTGTGAAATAACCAAATCTATAAACTCCTTTCTATAAAAATAAGGAGGTTTCCCTCCTTATCCAAATCTATCCCAGATATTTTCACGACGCTGATCCAAGCCACCGATTTCCTTGAGGTACAAATCCCAATCTTCTTGACTAATCTTCCGAGGAAAACCAGAAAACGTTAATCGTCCGGTTTTGTGAAGATCTTTTAAGAATTTAATTGGCAAATCATACTCTTTGGCAATTCGACGAAGTGAAATTTTACTCATCTTCATCAACCTCCAACTCCCAAGAAATAAGATTTCCTGACGTGAAAGAACGAATTGATCGTTGCTCAATATCGTAATACAAGATTTTCAGATCTTGTACTAAATTTGTATCAAAAGGAACTGTACCTTCTGGAATATCTTCAGTTTCAAAGATATCCTCCAAGTATTCTAGCTCAAATTCGTCAATAAGTACGTTTGGATGATCCTTAATTACGGAAACGTTGATTGTTCCGACTGCTTGACGGATTGTTCCGTCTTTTTTCTTATACGAGAAATTCAATACGCCTTTCTTAGCGTCTGAAATGAAACTTGCTAATTTTTCAGACTCTTCTTTGGTGAGTCCACGCTCTTCAAGCTCTTCTTTGGTTAGATAAAATAATGATTTCATCTGTACACCTTCTTTCTAACCCGTTAAATCGGGTAATAAAATTATTTTTAAAAATTATACTAAATATTCAATTAAAAAGTTAATAAAATTATTTTAAATCACCTTTTAATTATTGAATATTTAGTTTAAGCTATATTCTTCTCTGAAAGCTCTCGCTTCTTCAAATATACCTTTGTATATATCAAGTATAAAACATTCCCTTCCCTTGAATAAATTTAGAATTTCTTTTTTTATAAAAACACTTTCAGAATCATACTTAAATAAGTACAGAACATCTTTTCCTCTTGTTTCATCAGTTTCAAATACTATGTTTTTAGACAAAAATTCCGCTTCTCCGAAAAACGAAGCCAAGGAAAGTTCAGATTTTATGATTTCTATCGCAATGTTTTCAGAGAATTGCTCAAGAACAAAATCACCACTAGACAAAAGGATTGTACTATTATCAGAGTTTATATTTTTTGAGGCAATCAATTCGTCAACTCTTTTTTCTAATTTAACCTTAAACTTTTCAAAACTCATTTTGAAAAAACTAAAAAGAAAGAGCGTATCGTTGATTATTGGCCTATTAGAAAATTCCAACGTGGAAACATTAAAATAAGTTTTTATGGTTTTTTCATCCCCTACGGTCATATTTACTAAAAAATCGTAAGAGTTTCTTGCCAGATTATCATCTAAAGATATTTTAGTGAGCTCTTTTAATGCTCTATAAAATCTGTTATCAGATAGTTTTTTTGTTGTTTGTAACATTTAATATATTAACCTTTCAAAACTTAAGTCGGCACCCGGATTCGAACCGGGGATCACGGGGTTGCAGCCCGCAGCCTTAACACGCTTGGCTATGCCGACAAAAAACTAGATGTTTTTAAGTATTTCGTGATCTCGAGTCATAGCTCTATCTCTATCACCGTTTCCTAAAATTTTATTGTGTAAAACGATAATTTTCTTGATTGAAACCCCATCAGTTGATTTTGTCTGAATAATCGAATACGAAACATCCCTAGATACATCGCCATCACGAAAATCCACAACTTTATCAGCCTCAATTGTTTTATTGTTATTAAAATCCATAAATTTTATAGTAACTGCACCAGAATTTTTAACAACGTGGCTTTGAATGATCCCCGATTCTAATTGCTCTTCAAAACTTGCATTTTCTACAACATTGACATTTTTATACATCGAATCTGTAGAATTTATCAGAGTATTTCCTGCATTATTTAAGGGGAAATCGGAAATAAAAATCAAAGCTACAACAAAGATCATAAAATAGAATAATTTGTTTTTCAAATAAAAACCTCCGACTCTTTTATATATTTTATTTTATCACAAAAAAACAGTGCAGTCAAGAAACTGCGCTGTTTTACTATTTCATTTTTTTAAATTTTGTTGTAAATTTTTCAACCTTCAACGATTTACTTGGAACTTTTTTACCAAACAATTCCAATTCTTCAGTGTTATCAATCAATTTAACTGATACGATCTTATCATCATCTAGTTTACCAACTTTAACACCGATTTTTTTCTTATCTAAAATTGGAATGTCTGCAATACCTACAGTCTTAACCAACCCACCTTCTGTTATAAGAACAGCCTTGGTTTTTTCTTCTTGAATTGATCCAGCAAAAACTAATTCTGCATTGTTTCTCAGGCTTGTACCTTTGGATAGATGTTTAATCGCTGGAATCTCTTCTGTCGGAACACGCTTGATAAGTCCGTCACTAGAAACAAAGAGATGGAAACCTTCTAATTCTTCAGTTCTTGAGGCAACCAGTATTGAATCCTCCGAAAGTAACGGATACTCAGACGGTTGCAATTTCAGATAAGTTGATAATGTTTTCCCTTTATTTTTAAGGGTTTGAGTTCCTAAATCAGAAATCTTAATTCTTCCAAGGTTACCCTTGTTTGTAAATACAAAAATATCCTGATTTGATTTTGCTTCTTTTCTGAAAATTTCCTGATTTGCTTCACCCGAATTAACAGATAAGTTTCTGAGATATCCGAATTTATCTACCGAAACAACAGATAAAGATACAATTTCCTTATCTTTGTAAGTGATAGCTTCACCGTCACTCAGTGTAGTTTTTCGTTCAAAACCACCCATAGAAACTAAAAACTTTTCAATTTTTGCAACATCCTGCAAAAGCACTTTCTTTTGCTCTTCTTTATCAGAGACAATTTTTTCTAACTTTTTAGCTTCAGCCTGTAATTTCTTCAGCTCATCTTCCATCTGGATTTTTGACAGAGAAGATAATCTCCCTAGAGGGATACGGACGATCTCTTCCGCTTGCTCTTCCGTGAAATTTAATTTTTTAGCTTGCAAGAAATTCTTTTTAGTTTTAAATTGATTTTCGGATACCTTTCCTTTTGTCAAACCGTCAATGATTTCTGATTTTTTTGAAGAATTTCTAATTAATTCAACAATAATATCTATCTGTTCAAGTGCAGACAGTAAACCGCTTTTCAGTCGTATACTTCTTGAGATTTTTTCAAACTGGTGAGACGAGTCGTTCTTGATAGTTTCAAGAGCAAAATCTTTAACCTCAGAGAAGTATTCGAGAAGGTCAGTTCTTGTTGGAATACCGTTCCTTAGCACATTAAAGCGCAGTGGTTTAGTTCCTTGAAGTTGTGTTTTTGCATACAACTCTGCCTCAAGATCTTTTGGATCACACCCGTCCTTTACATTTACTACAATTTCAACACCTTTGTGTGTTGATCTGTTTTTGCAGCTCTCAGCATTTGTAATAACACCATCAAGGACTGAATCAACCAAACTTTCGAAATATTTATCAATATTCGGTACAATCATATAAGGCAGCTCTGTAATAATAACAGAATTTCCGTCGATTTTTGTTTTTCCACGAACCATCATTTTGGTATCTTCGCCGGTTTTATAGAAATTGTATAAATCCTTAATTGCAAAAACTTCACCACCAGTTGTAAAGTCTGGCCCTGGCATTACCTTTAATAAATCGTCAACGGTAACTCGTTTTCTTTTAATAAATAACTTGAAAGCCTCAATAACCTCCAAAGGATTGTGAGACGGAATGCGACTGATAAATCCAACAGCAATGCTGGCGTTCCCATTAATCAACAAGTTAGGAATTTCGAACGGTAAAACAACAGGTTCTAAGAACTCATCCGAATAATTTGGAACAAAAGGAACACTTGATTGATTTAGTCTGGTTAATAATTGCTCGCACAATAACGACATTCTTGCCTCTGTGTATCGTTGTGCTGCCGGACCATCTCCTCGCCTATTACCACGATTTCCTTTAAAATCAACAAATAATAGTGGGTTCATCCACGGTTTAGCCATATTAACCATAGCTTCATAAATAGAAACGTCACCGTGTGGGTGAAGTTCCCCCATAACAATACCAACAATACGTGCTGATTTTTTGTGAGGTTTATCACTTGTATAGCCATTTCTCTTCATCAAATATAGAGTTCGCCTTGCTACCGGCTTAAGACCGTCCTTGATATCTGGCAGAGCTCTTTGTTCAGCTACATAAGTTCCAAACTCGATATAATCATCTTTGAATTGTTCGTGAAATTTAATTTTTTCAGAAGGGGCGATAATTATATCACCCCCGCTCTTTTTCTTTTTTCTAACCAAAAATCTTCCTACCTTCAAATAAATCTCCGGTTGGTGCGAACGTTTCAAATTTAAACGCAGTTCGCCCATTGTCCTCCAAAACAGATACTGTTGCGTGATCCCTCAACCATCCATATTTTTTAACTTTAATAGATGATTGTCTCACGATAACAGGTAAACCGTCTAAGTTTTCAAACTCTGATTTAGACAACAAAGTATGATCGTGAACAAACCGATCTCTTGTGTCACCGGAAACTCGTATTTTTAAATTTTTTCCATTTTCCATTCTAATTTTAATGTTGTAATATCCGAAACTTCTGGATACCTTAACAACTTTTCCGCTCAACTTGGAAACTTCCACTTCTGATTCTACGTTTTTTATTTGATTGGCAAGGATCACTCCTTGTTTCTCAATTTCATTTTCTGGAGAAATATTGTCTCTCATAACGTACAAGAGTATTCCGAATACAAACAATAGAAAAGCAACAACTATCGAAATTGCTAAGTAAACTCGATTCTCCATTCCGTATAAAAAGTAAATTCCAACTGAAACAATTAAAGCTAAGAATGATAGTCCGAAGAACAATTTATTTAAAATTTCAAGTAGAATATATATTCTGCTAACAAACTTCAAATATATGTTCGGATCTCTTATAATCAACACTTTTTTTGTATTCACTTTATACCACCTTTTTAATTTTTGTTATTTGTAAAGTTATATAGTGTTAAACAACGATAGACCGGAAATAAATCCGGTCTTAACGTTTTTAAATTTTCAATTCAAAGCTATCATCTTCCAACAATTCTTCTAAAGTGACATCCTTTAATTCTTTTTCGTAATCAGATTTCCAAATAATTTTGATACCAGAAGTACCAAGAATATTTTTGATATAGTTCACCATAGTCAAATCAAAAGGGATTTCTAGAGAACTTTTTGCTTTGGTTCTGAAGAGTTCTTTTCCACCAAAAACATAAGACATTTTTATAAAAGGACTGTACTCGTGAAGTGGGTTGTTAGCTTCGTTAAGAATTTTAACAAGTTCTTTTTGGGCAACATCGTTGTCCTTTGAAAGTTTAATTTGAATGTGATCTGTTGTAGTGAAAATCTTGATATCGCCAGCTCTCTTAATAGAGTTTACGATATAAGAAGTACCACGTGCATTAACCTGTTTAGTGGCAAATACGTTCAATACTTCACCAACCTCAAGATATCTGCCGAACATTTTATAAGAATCAGCGAATACAACTAAATCACATTTTCCACTTGTATCCTCGATTGACACAAAAGCCATCAACTGACCAGTTTTGGTAGTGATTTGTCTAACACTGTTAACGATACCAAGTAGGTAAACAGAAGTCCCAGATGAAAGACCGTCTAGGTTTCCAATTGGTTGATAATCAGATTCTTTTTGAGCTACACTCAAATATTTTTCTGTTGGGTGTCCACTAATATAAAAACTTGTAACACGTTTTTCTTCAGCTAGAAGTGTTTGGATATCCATCTCCTCGTTCTTGTAATCCATCCACGTATCGAAATAGCTTTCTCCGTATTTATCAAAGATAATATTTTCGTTGGCTTTTAGGATTTTCCCAAGGTTTGATAAATCCTCAAGTTTTTCCAATTTATCTTTACGTGTTCCAGCAAAATTATCAAAACCTCCTGAAACAATTAAAGATTTTAAAACTGATTTATTAACACCCTTTTCATAGTTTCTTTGCATACGACTCAAGAAATCATAAAGGTTTTTAAATTCTCCACGAGTCTTGCGTTCATTACTGATTCTTTCAGCGGCGCTTGCAACGTTGGATACTTTGTTCAAACCAAAATATACCGCACCATTATCAGCAACAAATTCGTCTTCAGAGATATTGATATCTACTGGTCTAATATCCAAACCACGAGATTTGTAAAATTCAATCATTTCGTGTAGTGCTTCACGTTCACTAGTTTTTTGATTTCCACCAACTTTATTTAAATCAGCGGAGGCAAAATACTCAGGGTAATTTGTGAATAACCAAGCCTCGATAATTGTAACCATAGAGTATGCGGCTGCGTGAGATTTATTAAATCCATAAGAAGCGAAAGCCTCAACGTCAGACCAAAGATCTTCCAATTCCTCAGCACTACGTCCTGTTTTCTTGATACCACCAAGAACTCCAGTTTTTTCATCACCGTAAATAAACGTTTGTTTTAAAGATTGCAAAACTTCAAACTTTTTCTTACCAATCGCACGACGTGCTAAGTCAGCTCCACCAAGTGTGAACCCACCAACTACCTGAAGTAGACTCATAATTGACTCTTGATAAATCATCAATCCGTATGATGTTGATAGAATATCAGCCATTTCAGGAACAACATATTCAATCTTTTCAGGGTGTAGGGCGTTTTCGATAAATTGAGGGATAAAAGCTAAAGGCCCTGGTCGGTACATAGAGATAGCCGCAACTACACGACCAAAATAGTCTCCTGACTTCGCACGTTCTTCACTGCCAGGTTCATCGATGTCAGCAAGACATTTTACAACAACATCTGTCATTCCGGGACTGCTAAGTTGAAATAGGTTTTTGGTTCCTCCAGAAGCAATTGTTTTAAAAACTTCAAGATCTGTTGTTGCAGTTTCTAAGATTTCTGTAACTGTTAAAGTTTTTCCAGTTTTTTCCTGAATTTTATCAAGTGTTGATTGGATAATTGTGACAGCTTTAAGACCCAAGAAGTCCATCTTTAGCAAACCACAAGACTCAACATCCGTGTAAGCAGTTAGTTGCTCACCTTCCACAAATACAGTTGGTAAATACTCTGTAACTGCTTCAGGAGCGATAACATAACCAGCGGCGTGTTGTGTCAAGTTAGATACCATACCACTCAACAACGGTGCCACTTCAAGGACACGTGCAACACGTTTGTCCTCTTCAGAAAGAGCAATAACTTCTGGTAACTCACAAAACTCTTTGATACCGAATCCCTTTTCATCACGAACTAGTCCTGCAAGTTTTTCACCTAGTGAAATTGCGGTTTTTGATTGGTAATAAGCACGAGGGATTGCTTTCAAAAGTGCTTTCAGCTGGTAAGTCCCAAATGCTGAAATCCCAGCCACACGAGACTCCGTAATATCTGTCGAAACGTTATAAAAATCTCGTGTATATTCGATAATCTCTTTTCGGTGCATATCTGGGATATCCGTGTCGATATCCGGCATTGAAACACGCTCTGGGTTCAAAAATCGCTCAAACAGCAATCCGTATTTCAATGGATCAACGTCTGTAATAGCTGTAGCGTAGGCTACTAAACTACCAGCCGCAGAACCACGTCCTGGGCCAAAGTTGATAGGGTTTTCAGAATAACCACTTCGTTTAATGAAATCTTTCCAGCGTGCAACAGTTTCATCATCGTATGAAGCGTAATTTCGTTTACCGTAATTGATGAAATCGGCAACGATAAGAAAATACCCGTTGAACCCCATACTGTCAATAATTCCAAGTTCGTAATCAAGTCGTTCCCAATATTCCTTTGGTACTTCCTTGTCACCGAAGCGACGTTGCAAACCAACCTTAGCTAAGTGCCAGAAATATTCTTTCTCGCTATCGAAGCCTTTAGGGATATTGAAGATCGGATTGAAATTATCTTTCACGCTCAAATCGTAAATTTCAATTTTGTTTAAAATTTCGATTGTATTATCCAACCACTCAACTGGAACTCCCCAGTTTTCAACTTCATCGCTTGTGTGGATATAATGATTATCTCCTGAAACTAATTTAGCTGATGTCACAACCTTTTTCTGTTTCAGTGATTGGATTACTCGGAAACCTTCTGAGTCTTCGCTTTTAATTTGACGATAATCGTTTGTCAAAACGACCTTGATATCATTCTTTTTAGCTAAAAGCTCTACACGTCTATTTCGTTCATCACTTAAATCATCTTGCAATTCGGTTGTTAGATACAAGTCATTCTTGTCGATGTTTAATTTTAAGAGATTTTTAAAGAGTGTGTTATTAGAATCTGCGTCTGAAATAAAAACGAAACCTGATAAATCAAAGTCTTCTAAAACCTTTAGACTTACACTTTTTCCTTTTTGTCTCAAACTAGAGATTGTGGTTAGAATACGACATAAAACTTTATAAGCGTTGTGGTTTTTAGCCAGCAATACAAGATTCATAGTTGAAGTTTTTGTCGAAAATGATAGTTCAGTACCGTTTATAGGCTTTTTACCACCAGAAATCATCCCTTGGTTAAAAGAGTAGATTCCAAAACCGACTTCAGGATCTGTCAATGCGAGTGAATACTCTGCATTTTTAACGATATCTGAGATCTTGGCTATTGAGTGTCCCATAGAATACTCACTCTTACCACGCAACTCAACAAAACGGATAAGTTTTGAGCCATCTAAAACAGGTTTTGTTGGATAAACAAGACCTTCTCTCATACTTTCAATTACACTTTCTTCACAAGTAAGCTCTTTCCCAGAAGTTGAAAAAACTTTTCCGTCACGAAGAACAACGCCCATGTCAATCATGGTGCCCTCACCAATAACAGCACCAATGTTAATAACAGC